>Ga0210389_10000983_pt1 | contig 24035 bp, 20 predicted proteins | sample IncBWH28OmetaG_FD_160127 | JGI IMG/M metagenome (GOLD analysis project Ga0210389, IMG submission 160127) | Forest soil microbial communities from Barre Woods Harvard Forest LTER site, Petersham, Massachusetts, United States - Inc-BW-H-28-O ...
CGCCTTGATGGTGAGATCAATCTCGGCCTTTGTCATGTTGCCTTTGTCGGCATATTTGTGCTGGCCGGTCGCCTCGACCACCATCGCGGCATCCATGATGCCGATTGACGGTATGTTGAGGATCGATGCTTTGCCCTTGAATTCCGGATTGAGCAGCTCGGCCCATGATTCAATCGGCCGCTTGATGATGTCCGGACGGATCCCGAGCGTGTCGGCATTGTAAACCGTCGGGATCAGCGTCACGAATTCGGTCGGCGTTGGCGAGAACGTCTTGGAATTCGCCCCCTCCAGATAAAGCACCTTCCATGGTGCCGTGCCCTGGTCGCCGACCTTCTTGCCACTCGGTAACTGCCCTTTGGTGAAGACCGGGGTGATATTGTCGAATTCCTTGATCTTCTTGGCATCGAGCGCAAGAATATTGCCCGACGGCACCAGCTTCTTCAGAGAGAAATATTCGGTATCGAGCACATCGAACGAGTTCGGCTGGGTAATGACGCGCTTGGTCACGTCATCGGTCGTCGCCGTGATGTATTCGATCTTGATCCCGGTATCTTCCAGACATTTTTTCGATATCTCGTCGCCCTCGTTCACGGCCGTGCCGAGATAGCGCAGCACCTTCGGCTCGGCGGCGCGGACATAAGGAAATCCCGTGATCGCGCCCGAACCTGCTGCGAGCCCGACCGCGCCGGCCGCGCCCTTGAGCAAGGTGCGGCGATTAAAGGTGTTAGGTGACTTCGAACGATTACTCATGACGATCTCCCTCGATATCAAGCCGCTTTTTCCGAGGATTGGGCGGCTAAAGAATTGCCAGTCCGCGTTAGACTTGGCTGCAGCGGACTTGCCTGCTTCGGATCCCAGGTAACCAGGACGCGCTCGCCAACCGCGTAGTCGGCCGCGTCGAACTCGCTTTCGGTGAGCTGCGCCGAAATGTCGGTTCCGCCGTCGGCTGCGATCGCAACGCGGACATAGGTTCCCTGATATTCGACCTCGCTGACGGTGCCCGCAATCGAGGGACCATCGACAGCCCTGCCCGGCTTTCGCAGCAAGAGCTTATCATCGCGAATGGCAAAGCTCTCATCGCCTACGGCAATGACGTTGTGGCCACCTATGAACCTCGCCGTGAACGCGGTCCGGGGATGATTGAATATCTCGCGGGGCGTACCTTGCTGTTCGATCCGGCCGCCATTCATCAAAACCACGAGAGTGGCCAGTGCCATCGCCTCATCCTGGCCGTGCGTGACATGGATGAAGGAAATCCCAAGCTCACGCTGTAGCCTTTTCAGCTCTGCCCGCATCCGCAGCCGCAAAAACGGATCGAGCGCCGAAAGCGGCTCGTCCAGAAGCAATATCTGAGGAGACGTAATCAGAGCACGTGCGAGCGCCACGCGCTGTTGCTGGCCACCCGACAATTGCGCGGGCATTCGCGCCGCAAAGGCCTGCATGTCGACCAGTTCCAGAAGCCTCTTGGCCTCCGCGTGACGTTCCGCCTTGCCGATCCCTTTCATCTTCAGGGCAAAGGCAACATTGTCGATCACGGAAAGATGCGGGAACAGGGCATACGACTGAAACATCATCGACGTGTTGCGTTGGGCGGGCGGCAAATCCGTCACGTTCTTCGCACCGACAATGATGTCGCCGGATGTCACGGATTCATGGCCGGCAATCATGCGCAAGGTAGAGGTCTTGCCGCAGCCGGACGGCCCGAGCAGACAACAATAAGACCCCGCCGGAATCTTGAGGTTGATCGCGTCAACAGCAGTTACGCCGCCGTATTTCTTCGTCAGCTGCACGAGTTCGAGCGTGGCGTTGGCCGTCATTCGCGACAAGTCCGTATCGTCTTGCAAGGTCCCGTGTGATCTTGGCCCCGCGGGCAAAGGCACCCGGCAATGAATGCAACGGACGTGCCAAAAAGTGCGACAGATGGTTCAAAAAGGCGGCATATCCAGATTTTTCTGCGAGCCGGTGTATCGCGACGATCTGGCAGGACCAGGCATGGCGCCTTTTTGCACAGAGGCGGCTGCTTTAGTGGGCGATCGCCGCCGATTGGCACTCTGCCGTTTCGCCAAAGGGGTTTTTGAAGCGTTCGGATGAGTGCCCCACTTGACGCGGGTAGCCATCACGAGCGCACCGTGTTTTCCTGCGGGCAGGTCAGGCTACGGGGAATGGAATGCGCACAACATCGGTCGGCGTCTTTCGCATTGCGACCAAAGGTCCGGGGGATGTCTCGGGCCTGATGAGCTTGATCGCCTCGGGCCAGATCGATCCAAAGTCCATCCTGGCGATATTAGGCAAGACCGAGGGCAATGGTGGCGTCAACGACTTCACAAGGGAGTACGCCGTTTCTGCCCTCAGCCCCGCGCTCGCGCGCCACGTCGGTCTGCCTGCCCACGACGTCGAACAGCGGATTGCCTTCGTGATGTCCGGAGGAACGGAAGGCGTGCTGAGTCCCCACATTACCGTCTTCACGCGTCAACGTGTCGTTGATGGCCAAGGCGACGGAATCTCCGGGAAGCGCCTCAGCATCGGGATGGCGCACACGCGGGATTTTCTGCCCGAGGAGATCGGACGCAGCGCCCAGATCCAGGAGACAGCCAGGGCTGTGGCGGCCGCGATGGCTGATGCTGCCATCGCCGATCCGCAGGACGTCCATTTCGTGCAGATCAAGTGCCCGCTCCTGACCAGCGATCGCATCGAAGCGGCGTCGGCTCGCGGCTACAACACCGTCACAAACAGCGCTTATGGCTCGATGGCATACTCGCGCGGCGCCTCGGCGCTCGGGGTGGCGGTTGCGCTTGGTGAGATCGAGGAGGAGCTTTCCGACGAGCACGTTCTTCGACGCTTCGACCTGTTTTCGTCAGTCGCGTCCACATCGGCCGGCATCGAGCTGATGCACAACGTCGTCATCGTCCTGGGCAATTCGGCATCGTCAGCGAGCCCATTCGAGATTGGGCACGCCGTCATGCGCGACGCCATCGACTCCGCAGCAGTGATCGACGCGCTGGCCCGGGTGGGACTGCGTATCTACACCGAGCCGACGGAAAGCCGCCAACTCGTCAACATCTTCGCCAAAGCGGAAGCCTCGCCGAACGGCAGCGTGCGCGGATTTCGCCACACCATGCTCGAGGATACCGATATCAGTGCTACCCGGCACGCCCGGGCCGCCGTCGGCGGACTGATCAGCGGCCTGTCGGGAACCGGCGCCATCTACGTTTCCGGCGGGGCGGAGCATCAGGGCCCGCCCGGCGGCGGCCCTGTAGCTGCAATCGCTCAACTATCGACGGGCCCGAGCAAACGACTTTGACGTCGTGCCAACCATCGCAGCTACTCATTCTCTAACCGCCGCAGACTTCGTTCCAGCACGCGACGGGTAGCAAGCCGGGCACGATGTGGCTCAGAGGCGGCGATCGCCTCGTAAATGGCGTAGTGATCGCTGTAGGCAATCAACGTCGTACGTGTCTTCCGCGCCGAGCTGGCACGGGCCTTCGAGATTGATTCATACAAATGCGGCTGCAAGAACTTCATGAAGCTGACGATCAGCGGATTCTGCGTGGCCTGCGCAATCGTGAGATGAAAGGCGATGTCCGCGGCGAGCGCCTGCTCGAAGCTGCTCTTGTTCGGCTCCATCTGCTTCAGGCAGCCGAGCATCGCCTTCAGGTCGCTGGCCCTGCGCCGCTCCGCGGCGAGCGTCGCAGCCTGCATCTCGACACCCATGCGCAGCTCGAAGATGTGTCGCAGCGAGCCCTTCGCTCCTTCCGCCGTAGCGAGCCGGAACGGACGCGCTTTGGCGTCGTCCTCGACGAATACGCCTTTGCCCTGATGCGAGGCGATCAGGCCGTCCGACTTCAGCCGTGACAGCGCCTCGCGGATGACGGTGATGCTGACGCCAAACGTCGCGCCCAGATCCTTGCCGGCCGGAAGCTGCCGCCCCGGCTCGTATTTGCCGCCGACGATGTCTTGCCGTAGCGCAGCGGTGATGCGGTCGGTCAGGTTGTTCGAGACGGTCGAACGGCGCACCGGTCGGTAGGTCATGGTCGGCTCCCGGCGAAAATGTCATCAAAGCTGACTGGAGTGACTGGCATGGCTGTTCGCCCATTCCCAAAGAGCCGGGCACGCCCGCGCATGGCGAATGGGATGCCCGCGAGGCTTCGCTTGCCTGGTCGAACTTATCATATAACATGATAGGTGAAAACAGAGACAGGAGGCCAGCTTGGCGGACAATCAGAGCCTGCGCGGTTTTATTGAACAGACCGAAATGACCAATCCGGCCAACGTGCTGCGTATCAGGGAGCCGGTCAGCCAACAGCTCGAGATGACCGCGACGGTATTCGAGCTCGACCGTCTCAACAGAAGTCCGGTCGTGATCTTCGAAAAAGTGACTGGATTCGATATGCCCGTCGTGACCAACGTGGCCGGTAATCGCGATCTCCTGGCGCGCTGCCTCGACAGCACGGTCGCGAACCTTCCGACCGCCTTTCGCGAGCGCTGCCAACGATATATTCCACCCGAGATCGTGCCCAGGCCGGCGTGGGACGAGGTCGTGCTCGAAGGCGACCAGGTCGACCTGACGCGGTTGCCGATCCCGTTCCAATTCACCGTCGATGCAGCGCCCTATATCACCGCGGGCCAGATCACCGCGCGCGACCCCGAAACCGGTGTCGATACAACCGGTTTTCACCGGCTGATGCTGAAGGGCAAGAATCGACTCGGAGTTTCCCTACATTCACGGCGGCGTATGTATGAATATCACCGCCGCGCCGAGGCAAGGGGCCACTCGCTGCCGGCCGCGATCGTGATCGGTACCCACCCGCTGCATTACATGGGCTCGATGGTCTACGCCTATCCGCCGCATGTACGAAAGTTCGATATCATCGGCGGTTTGTTTGGTGAACCTTATCGGCTTGCCCGATGCGGGGTAGAAAATCTCGAAGTGCCGGCCGCAGCCGAGATCGTCATCGAAGGCGAGATTCTCGCCGGCGTTCACGAGCCGGAAGGTCCGTTCGGCGAATTCACCGGCTATGCCTCGTTCCGCAGCACGCAGAACGTCTTTGTCGCCAAGCGAATCCGCATGCGGCGCGACGCCTGGTTCCACAGTGTCGTCTCCGGCATGTCGCGCGATCACATCCTGATATCCTGCATCACCCGTGAGGGCGAAATCCTCAACGCGCTGAAGCGCAATCTGCCGAATGTCCGCGCGGTGCATGTGCCGCACAAGACTTGCGGCGCATTTCTTGCGATTGTTTCGATGAAGAAGGTTGCGGAAGGCGAACCGAGAATGGCCATGCTCACGGCGCTCGGCACCGAACTCTATACCAAGCAGGTGATCGTCGTGGACGAGGACGTTGATATCTACGATCTGGAGGACGTGATGTGGGCGGTGGCGACGCGCGTCAAGGCCGAGAAGGACGTCTTGATGGTGCCCGGCGTAAAGGCCGCGATCATCGATCCGACCTCCGATCCCACGACCTTCACCGTGACCAAGATGGGGATCGACGCGACTGCGCCGATCAACGAGGAATTCGCCGAGCGCCTGATCATCTCACCGGAACAGCGTTCCCGCGCCCGCGATATTCTCACCGGCGCCAATGCCATCTGACAGGCCTCTAGCTCACTTCGGAACAATGACGCAGTCGAGCGCGACGCATCCCCCCTCCTCTTCCATCACCGCGAGGGGGTTGATCTCCACCTCGAGAAGCTGATCGGCATAATCAGCGACGAAATGCGACAGCGCGCTGATCGTTCGCGCAACTGCATCGATGTCCGCAAGAGGAGCTCCGCGAAATCCCGTCAGAAGCTTCACGACCCGCGTCCGTCCGATGGCTTGCAAGGCCCCATCCGCGTCGAGCGGTGCAACAGAGACAGCGATATCCTTGTAGAGCTCAACCTGGACGCCTCCCGCCCCGACTGCGATCAGCGGCCCGAAGTCGGGATCGACGCGGGCACCGACGAATATCTCGCAGACGCTCGAGAGTTTGCGTTGCACCAGAAAGCCGAGAAATCTTCCATCAAGCTGATCTGCCGCGCGCAGCATCTGGGTCGCGGCCCGCTGCACGTCTTCAGCATGATTGAGCCCGACTTTGACAAGCCCGGCATCCGACTTGTGAATCATGTTTTCGACGATGCCCTTCAGCACCACGGGAAAGCCGATGGCTTCCGCTGCAGTTACCGCCTCTTCCGCAGAGCTCACGAAGCGCTCCGGTGGGCCAACGATGCCGTATTCCCTCAGGGCTTCGCGCGCTTCATGCTCCGCGGCGAGTCGCCCTTGCGGCAGCAGGTCCAACCGGGCTGCCATCGGCCTCGGAGACCGCGGCGATGGCATTGGCACGCTCGACCATCTGACATAGTTCGCAATCGCACCGAGGCCGACGGAGGTGCCGCGCAGATAAGGCACATTCAAACGATCAGCAGTTTGCTGCAACAAAGCAGCCGGCTGATCCGAAACGTTCGACAGCGCGACCAGCGGCGTGTTGGCGGCAGCCGCGCCCTCTGCCACGGCCTCAAGCAGCCGCGCATAGCGTCCAGCTTGCTGGGCTCCAAGCCCGCTCGGCGCATCCTGCAGGAGGATCAAGGCGCCAACATCATCCTGCGAGGCAATCGCCTCCGCGCATCGTTGGGCAACTGTTGGATCGTAAAGTCCTGCCCAGGTGAGGTCGAGCGGATTGGAGAGATGGGCCGAAGGCGGCAACAGCCGCCTGACGGTGTCTTTTGCCGCCTCTAGCGGTGCGAAGGTCAGATTGAGGTCCTCGGCTGCATCCAGTACCAGCGCGATCTCGCCTCCGGATAGCGAAAGGCCGCCGAGCTGAACGCCGCGCGGCTTTAACTTGATGGTCGACGCGAGCAACGCGGTTTCGATGAGCTCATCCAGAGAATGCACCTGGATGGCGCCCGCCGCGCTCAGCGCCGCATCGCAGGCTTCATCGCTGCCGGCCACCGCTCCCGTGTGCGCCATGACCGCGGTTTTGCCGGATAAGGACCGGCCGCTTTTGAACACGATCACCGGCTTACCGAGTGCACGAGCCCGTCGCAACGCCTGCACGAAGGCAACCGGCTTCCGTATCTGTTCGGCAAATACGATAAACGTGTTGACGGCCGGATCATCGACGATCGCCTCGATGTAATCGGCCGCTGCTGTGACCGCTTCGTTGCCGGTCGTGATCAGATAACTGAGACCCAGGCCACGCACCGAGTTAAGCAGTGCGATCCCGACCGAGCCGCTCTGCACGATTGCCGCGATGCCGCCCCGGTTTACCTTGTCCGGCAGCGAGGTGCCAAAAAGCGCGGCGTTGCCCAGGAAATTGATCAAACCGAGACAGTTCGGGCCGCACACGGCGATCTCGTTCGTCGCGCAGATCGCCGCAAGCTCACGCTGGGAGGCAAGGCCTTCTTCAGTCTCTCCGAATCCGCTGGAAAGGATGGCAAGCGCACCTGCACCTTTTCTGGCCGCGGCTTTGGCGACGTCCAGAACAGCTTCAGCCTGTACCGCGACGAACACTGAGTCGACCGTCCCAGGAACGAGATCAAGCGAGGCAAAGGCCGGCCGACCGAAAAGCTCGGACGCCTTCGGGTTCACCAGATCGATCCGACCGGTGAACCCGACATATTCCAGTGCCTTGAACGCGTTGTAGCCCGGCCCGACTTTCTCGGAAGCACCGACGATTGCAATCGACCGTGGATTGAGCAGACTGGCAATACCCATCACAACGCCTTGAAATCAGGCTTGCGCTTTTCGGCAAATGCCTTCGGCCCTTCATGTGCGTCGGGGTGAGAAAAGACCTTGTCGCAAATCTCGCCCTCGAAGGCGACCATGTCCTTCCACGTCTCACGCGAGTTGAACCGGATGGCATCGCGGGTCGCGCGTATCGCCATCGGCGAAGCCGACGCGATCCGCTCGGCAACCTTCGTGGCTTCCTGCTCCAGGTCGGCACGCTTGACGACCCGAGTCACAAGACCAAATTCTCGCGCAGTTTCGGCGTCAAAGTTCTCGCCAAGCAAGAGTATGTCGAGCGCCCGGCAGCGCCCTACGTAGCGTGGCAGCCGGGTCAAACCCATGCCCCAACTTGGCACCATGCCGATATAGGCATCGCCTGCACGAACCACGGTGTTGTCCGCCGCGAGACGGATATCGCAGGCCCACCCGATCGCCGTTCCACCGCCGATGCAATACCCGTGAATCGCCGCCACGATGGGCACTGGAAAGGCCTCAATCCGATCGAGTGTGGAACGTCCAAGGGCACGAAAGGCAGCAGACGCTTCGGGACTGCCAAAATCCTTCTCTTCACGCAGATCGCCGCCGGCGCAGAAGGCTTTCTCACCGGCGCCGGAAAGGATTACGCAACGAATGGCGGGGTCTTTCTCGACCTCGTCAAGCCGAGCATGCAGCGCCTGCATCAACTTCGAGGAAGCCGCGTTAACCGGCGGGTTATCGAGCGTCACGTTCGCGATCGCGCCCCCTTTCTTGAGGCGCACAAGTCCTTCGTTCATGTCTTTGATATCCTCGTATGTCGGTCCAACCATGGTTTTGCAGCATGATGCGCGGCGCCTAACGCGCGCGCCCGCGCATCATTTGGTCGTCCGGATCGCTATTTGATTTCCTTGCAGACTGGCGTCGCTATGGTGCCGGTCGTTACCTTGTAGGGCCCGGGCAGGAAGCAGTGCCCGTATTTGTTGAAGAGCTTTTCGAGCGAACCATCGGCCTTCATGCTGTTTAAAGCCGTTTCGACGGCATGAGCCAACTCCTCGTTACCAAACGCCAGCGCTTCGACGTGTGGCTGAGAGCCGCTCAACGCGATTCGAAAGAAATCAGCGCCCTTGTCGCGATAGTAAATGGCCTGCTCGGTGCCGACGAAAACACCATCCACCTGACCCGCCGCGAGCGCTTGCAGCACGTCGGCGTAGGTGTTGAAAGTGTGGACGTCGATGCCGGGCTTTCCGGCCTTTTCCAACTCCTCGCCGGCGGCCTTCGCAATCTGATAGTCAACCGTGCCGAGTTCGGTTCCGAAGCGCTTGCCCGAGAAATATTCCGCGCCCTTGATATCGTCGGTGTTCTTCTTCGGTACGAGGATCGCCAGCGTCGAAGCACCATAAGGAATCATGAATACCTGGCTTGCGCGTTCCGGCGTGTAGAACATGAAGCTGTTGATCATGTCCACACGGCCCTCCTTCGCGAGCGGAATCATCGTCGCGAATTGCGTGGAATGAAGCTCTTGCTTGAGACACAGGCGTTCGGCGATCGCGTCGCCAAACTCAGGATTCAGACCCACGATGTTGCCGGAGTCGTCGATGTATTGCACCGGTGCCACCGTCGGGTTGATGGCCGATATCAGGTAGCCTGATCGCGCCAACGGCGGATGCGATAGCGTGGGCGTACATGCCGCCAGGGCTTGAACGCCGGAAATGACCGAGAGCACAAGTCCGCTCGCCGCCGCCAGACTCAACATTCGTCGCATAACATACTCCTCGAGGGTGTAGGCGACCCGGCAGCGCCTGGTTGTGAACAGTCTCAAATCAAAGCTGATGCTGTGACACGGGAGCGGACGACCTCACGCTGCCCGATTGCGGTCAAAGCAACCGTCGTAGAAGATCAACGGCGCCGCAGCCGTCTCCGCACTTCGAACTGCAACCACGCGGCCGATCAGGACGGTGTGCGTCTGTACGGTCACGGTCGTCATCAGTCGGCAGTCGAAGCTTGCGAGCGCGTCGCTGTAGATTGGAGCGCCCGTCTCCAGAACTTTCCACGCGCTGCCTTCAAAGCGCGCATCTCGCAATTCAGGCGAGCTGAAGCGGCGCGCGACATCGAGCTGCCGCTCGGCGAGTACATTGACCGAGAAGACCTGGGTCTGGATGAAAGCGTCGTGGCTCGACGTGGACCTGTTTACACAGACGAGCAGGCACGGCTCCGGATCAAGGGCTACGGAACTTACGGATGTGGCCAGAAATCCCTTGGCTCCCTCGTTGTCCGACGTCGCCACGATCGAGACACCTGACGCCAACCGGCGCATGCCCAGCTTGAAGTCACCGCGCAAATCCATGTACCCATCTTCCTTTGTCGGCACGCCGCCCATCATGCCACCGCACCCGCGTAGCTGCTCGCAGGCCGCTTGAGACCAAGATTCTCCCGCAGAGTGCTGCCTTCATATTCGGTGCGGAACAGCCCGCGCTCTTGCAGCCTCGGGATGACGTGTTCGATGAATTCGTCGAATCCAGCCGGAAGATGCGGCGGCTGGACGAGATAGCCGTCCACCGCGCGGTTCACGAACCATCGTTCCATTTGGTCGGCAACATCGTCTGCCGTGCCGACCACAGTGCGCTGTCCTCGCGCGCTGCCGTATTTTTCGTACATCTGCCGGACTGTCAGCTTCTCCCTGAACAGGTAGGAGAAGCGAGGGCTTGACCGCCGATCTTCTGGCGAAATGATTCCGTCCGGAAGAGGCTCGTCGACCTCGACATCGGAGAGATCCACACCCCCGAGCGCGTTCGAAAGCAATTCCTTGCCGACGTCGGGATGGATCAGCGATTGGAAATAGCGTTCCTTCTCGATCGCCTCGTCGCGGGTTCGCCCGATGATCGGGTTCAGCCCGGGCATGATGATGACGTCATCCCACGTGCGTCCGTACTGCAGAGCCCTGTCCTTGATATCTCGATAGAACGCTCGGCCCTTCTCGAGATCGTGCAATGGCGTAAAGAGAACTTCGGCAATCTGGCCAGCGAGATCCTTGCCGGCCTCGGACGCGCTTGCCTGAAACAGGACAGGCGAGCCCTGCGGTGGCCGCGCAACGTTGAGCGGCCCCCGCACCGAGAAATGAGTGCCCTTGTGGTTCAGGATGTGAAGCTTCGAGGGCTCGAAGTAACGGCCGGATGCCCGATCGCGTACAAAGGCATCGTCATCGTAACTGTCCCAGAGGCGCTTCACGACGTGCACGAATTCAGCGGCCCGATCGTAGCGTTCACCGTGAGCGATATGCTCATCGCGACCGAAATTGAATGCTTCCGACGCGTTTGAGGACGTAACGACGTTCCACCCCGCTCGTCCCCCACTGATATGGTCAAGAGACGCGAATTTGCGGGCGATGTGATAAGGTTCGTTGTAGCTGGTCGTTGCAGTCATCACGAGACCGATACGCGAGGTGACCGCGGCCAGGGCCGACATCAGCGTCAGTGGCTCGAAATAGGCCATGTATTGCGGCCAGCGCGATAGTCCTTCGAGGTTGCCATCGCGCGTGGCAACTGCATCCGCCAGAAACACGAGATCGAACTTTGCGCTCTCGGCAGCCTGCGCCAGGCGAACATAGTGCGGGAAGTTGGTGCCGGCATCTATCTGAGCACCCTCGTGACGCCACGCCGCGACGTGATGGCCGGTCGGATGAAAAAACGCCCCGAGCTTGAGGAAGCGTTGCCGCGGCCAATCTGACATCATGCTTGCTTCTTTCGCGCCCTTGCAGCCTGTTGAACCGAACTAGCTCTGCTCAGGCTCGAGCGCGACATTCTTCTTTGATGGTCGGCCCATCATCTGACAGTAACGCGCGGCGTTCTCGACATGCTCTCGAATGAGATGCTGAACCATCACGGCGTCACGTCGGCTCAAAGCTTCGACCACCGCCGCCATTTCCTCAAAACTCTCCTCGATGCGGAGTACGGAATCGGCGCAAGCGCGACGGAGCCACTGAACCTTGTCTCGCAGACCGGACAGCGTGTTTGCGATCAGCTCGTTTCCGCCGAGCCGATACATCAGGGCATGAACTTCCTCATCGAGCTGAAGCGCGACGTCGACGTCGCCGCTTTGAACGAGCGGACGGGAAGCGGCGAACTTCAGCGTGAGAAGCTCAAGCTCCTTGTCGGAGATGCGCGCGGCCGCCTGTCCGGCGCAATAGGCCTCCAGCAGCGAGCGAAGCACCGTGAGCTCGCGAATTTCCTTTTCCGAGGGAGAACAGACGAAGGTGCCGCTTTGAGGCGATATTTCGACCCACCCCTCGCTCTCAAGCCTTGAGAGAGCAGTCCTGATCGGCGATCGCCCGAGGCCGAACTCTTCGGCGAGCTTCGTCTCCGACAGCCGTTCGCCGGGTTGATAGGTCACATCGATGATGCGTCCCTTGATCTGCGTGTAAGCCAAGAATGATGAGCTGACGTCTTTCTTCATTTCCAGACCCCGTAGCTTTGCGGCCAAGCTACGGGGTCGAAGCGAGCAGGTCAAGCAACTAGTTAACTACTTGTCTACATGACTTGACAGTCAGTGTGCGCCACAGCATTTTGCTTGTGGCGGAGCCGGGCGCCCCAAATACCAGAAGAGGATCGCCATCCATGTGGGATTGGGGAACGTTCCTGCATTACATCTACAGCCCGTATCTTCTTGTCGGAGCAGCGATTTCGCTCGGCATCTCGATCGCCAGCATGCTGATCGGCCTGGTTTTGGGGCTCATCGCCGCGCTGATGCGCATGTCATCGCGCTGGTGGGTCAAGCAACCGGCCTCACTCTATGTATGGCTGTTCCGCGGAACGCCGGTCCTTGTCCAACTCATCATCATCTACACCGGCCTACCCCAAGTCGGAATCACGCTTGGGGTGATTGCCTCCACGCTGGTTGGGCTCGGGGTCAACGAAGGCGCCTATCTCGCCGAGATTATCCGCGCCGGCATCGACTCGGTGCCGAGAGGACAGTTTGAAGCGGCTCGCGCGGTGGGAATGACGTGGCCGAAGACGATGCAGGCCGTCGTGTTCCCTCAGGCCTTTCGTATCGTCCTTCCGCCGCTCGGCAATGCGTTCAACGGCTTGATGAAGACCTCTTCCCTGGCTTCGGCGATTTCGATGGAGGAGTTGCTTCGCCGCACGGAGTTGCTTGTGCAGGTCAAGTTCAAGGTCCTCGAACTCTTCTGTGTCGCCGCATTGTACTACCTGGTGCTGACGACACTTTGGGGATTCATACAGAGCTGGCTTGAGGCGCGAGCATCTCGTGGAGTCGCATCGACGCACCGGACGCCCTCCCCGACCGCGAAGCCCATCAACATCGACAACGCGATACTCTCCCATGATGCATCTTGATCAAGCGTCGGCGGCGACACGTCCAATCGTCATAGAGGCGCGCGGCATCCATAAATCGTTTGGTACGCTCCAGGTGCTCGACAACGTGGATCTTGTGGTACGGCGAGGCGAAGTCGTCGTCATCATCGGTCCGAGCGGAAGCGGCAAAAGCACATTGCTGCGCGCCCTCAACTTTCTCGACGCTCCGGACCAGGGCCAGGTGTCGATCAACGGTTCTCCGTTTGGCTACGCCATGCGCAACGGCAAGGCTGTCCCCGTCTCAGACGCCGCGCTTTCCGCACAACGGCGCCAGGTCGGCATGGTCTTTCAGCAATTCAACTTGTTCGGACATATGACGGTTCTGGACAACGTCCGAAGCGGCCCGGTTCACGCCCTCGGGCACCGGCCCCATGACGCTGCGGCGAACGCGCGCCGGCTCCTGGCGCTTGTCGGCCTCTCGGACAAGGAAACCGCCTATCCTGCCGCCCTTTCCGGAGGACAGCAGCAGCGGGTGGCGATCGCGCGCGCTCTTGCGATGGAGCCGGCGGCCATGCTCTTCGACGAGCCGACATCGGCGCTAGACCCCGAGATGGTCGGTGACGTCTTGAACGTCATGCTCGACCTCGCCGCCAAAGGCATGACGATGGTCATCGTCACGCACGAGATCCAGTTCGCGTACAGGGCGGCCGATCGAATTCTATTTATGGAGAACGGCCGGATCGTCGAAGAAGGATGCCCTGCAACGATGAAGGACTCGCCGAAGCAGGACCGTACCCGACGCTTTCTCGGCAAATTGACTGCCGGAGTATGACATATCATGCGGCTCATGCTCTCCGTTGCACATCACGGCTGGCATCCGGGCGCCTGGCGGGTGAGCGAAACTTCTCTCTTTCACCCGCAATCGTTGATCGATGCGGCCGTTCGCGCCGAGCAAGCGAATTTCGACGCCGTCATCTTCGGCATGCCGGATCCCGAGTTCAAAACACCCGGCGACGGGAGTGCCGCAAGCGTGCGGTTTGACGCGCTCCCTCTGATGGGTGCGGCGATCGGCGCCACAAAGCGAATTGGTTTATGCGGGTACTGGCCGCTCGATGTGGCCGAACCATTCCACGTCGCCCGAGTCATGGCCAGCCTCGACCATCTTTCCGGCGGACGTGCCGGCTGGGTCGCTGGATTGACGGGACGAGACAATTTGCTCGCCGACTATGCGCATATGGCCCTGTTCGATGAACCGGAGGCGGCCGATCGTGCCGCCGAATTCATCTCGGTCGTACGGGCGCTTTGCGATAGCTGGAACGACCAAGCATATGTCGTCGACCAGACCAGCGGGATATTCGTCGATCCCGACCGGGTCCGCCCCATCATGCACGACGGATCACACTTCACCGTGCGCGGGCCATTGAACGTGCCGCGCCCGATCCAGGGCTACCCTGTCCTTGTATTCCATGATCGCGGCTCCGAAGCTTTGCGTGCGGCGGTGCAGCCACTTGTCGATGTGTTGCTTTGCGATCTTCCGACCCCTGACCAGGCGGCACAATTCCGCGCCGATGTCCGCTCTCGACACTCGCCATCGGAGCGCTCCTCACCCGCTCTGGTGATCAAAACCGCCATGCCGATCCTGGGTCGTACGGAACGCGAGGCATTGCAGCGCGCCGACGAGCTTGCCACGCTCGAAGCGGCCCCTTCACCATTCTTCGTCGGTACGCCTGCCGGTTTCGTCGCAGAACTTGCCAAATGGCTCGCGCATGAAGCGTGCGACGGCTTCGATATTCGGCCGGCGGTCAATACGTGCGATCTCGACCTGATCTGTGAAGCAGTGGCGTCCCCGCTACGCCCGGCTGTTTGCGGCAACTCCAAACGGCATTCCACATTGCGTGAGAGCTTACGCATTGCACGACCCAACTAGCCCCCCCTCGAACGATCCCGCGTAGATGACGAGAAAGCTCCATTTCGGTTTGTTTATCTATCCGGGCGGTCATCACCTGGCCGGCTGGCGCCATCCCTCGGTTGCTCCGAAAGAGATCCTCGGATTCGAATACTACAAGCGCGCCGCTGCGACGGCGGAACGCGGGCTCTTCGACCTTTATTTCGTCGGCGACATGCTCGCGGCGAGAGAACGGGAGGGCCGGCTCGTCGCCGAAGGCGCTCTCAACAATATCGACTCGATCTCGATTGACTCGGCCGTCGCCGGCGCGACGCGACACATCGGTGTGGTGGCGACGCTTTCAACCACATATAACGAGCCCTATGCAATCGCCGAGCGCTTCGCCTCGCTCGACCACATCAGTGGAGGTCGCGCCGGCTGGAACATCGTCACGACTGCCAATGACGATGCCGCGCTGAACTTCAGCCGCAAGACGCATATGGAGAAGACGCTTCGCTATCAGCGCGCAAAGGAATTCGTCGATGTTTGCACGGGGCTGTGGGACAGCTGGGCGGACGACGCGCTTGTAGGGAACCGGACCGGAGGGCGTTTTGCCGATACGCACAAGATCAGACCGATCGATCATGTTGGGGAGTTCTTCTCGGTCAAGAACCCTTTGACTTTGCCCCGTCCGCCGCAAGGTTGGCCTGTCCTCGTCCAGGCGGGCGGCTCACAAGCCGGCATCGACTTCGCGGCAAGCGTCGCGGAAGTCATTTTTACGGCTCAGACGAAGCTCGCGGAGGCATCGGCATTCCGTCAATCGGTCGAAAGCCGAATGCCGAAGTACGGCCGCGACCCGGCAAGTCTGCGCGTTCTTCCTGGCTTGATGCCGATCATCGGCGATACTGAGCAATCCGCTTTGCGCAAGGAAGAAGAGCTCAACGAGCTCCTTCATCCGGCCGTCGGAATCTGGATGCTGAGCGAGCAGCTCAAATTTCGGCTTTACGATCTGCCGGCGGACGCCAGACTTCCTACTGCAGATATCCGTGCATCGAGCAGCGACTTTACGCCTCGCGCGATAAGTCTTCTCGACAAAGCCGACGCCGAGAACCTTTCGATCCGCGAATGCGGCAGGCTGGTCGCAGCGTCGCGATCTCACGGCTCCATCGTCGGGACACCGGAGCAGATCGTAGACCATATCGTGGCGTGGTTCGAAGCAGGCGCCGCGGACGGCTTCAACATCATGCCCCCCTACTTCCCAAACGGGTTGGACGTCTTTGTCGACCAGGTGATTCCGATCCTGCAGCGCCGCGGGCTTTTCCGCACCGCCTACGAAGGCGCAATGCTGCGCGACCATCTTGGTCTCGCGCGTCCCGTCAGGTCATGAGGCCAAGATATCGATGAAGAGTGTCTCGATGGTTGGCGACGAATGTGAGAGAGGTCCATGAACAGTAGGGATGGCCAAATGAGGCTTTGCCTCTTCTGGTTTCCGCCGGGCTCTCATCCGGGCGGCTGGCGGATGCCCGACGCGGTCGCGGCAGCGGAAAGCAGTTTTGAGGTCTACCTCGAAGTGACCAGGCTCGCCGAGGCAGCGAAGATGGACGCCATCTTTTTCGCGGATGCCGCGGCCGTGCAGCCCGTCGATTTGATCGCAAAGGGCGATCCCAAGGCCGGTCTTGTTCATCGCGGCGCCGCGGGTCTCGAACCGCTGTCGTTGCTTCCCGCACTCGCTACCGTAACCAAGCGAATTGGCCTGATTGCGACGGCGACAACCACATACAACGAGCCCTACCACATCGCGCGCAGGTTTGCGACCATCGACCAGATCAGCGGCGGCCGGGGAGGATGGAATCTCGTCACTTCGCAGACCGAAGCCGAAGCCCAGAATTTTGGCCACGATCGCCACATGGAACATGACGCGCGTTATGAGCGAGCCGAGGAGTTCTTCGATGTCGTGGCGGGCCTGTGGGACAGCTGGGCGAGCGACGCCAGCGTCTACGATAAAGCGACGGCTCAATGCTTCGATCCGACGAAGGTCAGACTCCTCAATCACAGCAGCAAGCACTTCAGGGTTCGCGGACCGCTGAATGTGCCCAGATCTCCGCAAGGCCGCCCCATTGTCGTCCAGGCGGGCGCTTCAGGGCCCGGCAAGGCTTTGGCCGCGCGCATCGCTGATTGCGTCTTCACGGCCCAATCGAAGTTGGAGGATGCCAAGGCCTTCTATGACGAGATAAAGTCGAGGGCCGTCCAGTTCGGGCGCAGGCCGGACCAAATCAGGATCATGCCTGGTATTGTGCCGATCCTTGGACGCACGGATGAGGAAGCTCGGGAATTGCGGTCCGCGCTGCTTTCGAACATCACCGATGACCAGGCCATGCGCTCCATGTATCGGGTGGCAGGCGGTCTGGATTTACGACAATTTCCCGCCGATGGCCCGTTTCCGGAACTGCCGCTTAGCAACGGTGCGCAGGGCCGCCAGAAGCTGCTCATCGACATGGCGCGACGGGAGAATCTGACACTGATCCAGGCGGGCCGCCGCTTTGCGGAGGGCCAGGCGCATCACCTCGTTTGTGGGAGTGCGAAGACGATCGCAGACCTTATGCAAGCCTGGTTCGAACAGGGCGCCTGCGACGGCTTCGCGTTGATGCCGAGCTATTTTCCACGCGGCGCTCGTGACATCGCCGAAGGCCTTGTCCCCGAGCTTCAGAGGCGTGGTCTGTTTCGTACCGAGTATGAGGGGCGGACGCTTCGCGAAAATCTCGGCCTCATGCAGCCCAGAAGTCAGTTTGATGCGTAGTTCATATCGCGAATTCTTGCCGCTTATTTCCGGCCGATCTGTTTTGGATCTTCGTGGGAGCGACCGGCGTTGGCTTGAGATATGTCTTCCGGGTCGACCCACGCTTGACTCTTTCCCCGCCGACCGCGCCCCAGCTCAGCCAGCGCGCACAACAAGGCCGATACTCTGAGGTTCGATCGATCCCTGACTTCCCTGTAGAGATCGGGAGGCAAATGCAACTGATCCATTATCCAATCTCATTTTTGCGAGGTGCCATCGCGTTGATGATCTGTTGCATAACTTGTGCCACGGGCAGGATGATCGGCGCGGAGCGCTTTGCGGATAGCGCTCGCGCATGATTTGCCGCGGTTACGCGTCGGATTGGAGCAATCGCTGCGGCAGACCCGTCGCGTCAAAGCTCGTTATCGTTATTGGCGATCAGGAATTAGGCAAATCAAGCCGAAAACGGCTGCAATCGATCGACAGCAATACGATGAACCCGCCGCACGTCATCACTGCTTATCGAGGAGAGGACTCGGCCGCATAGCGGCTCACCGGACGCCGCAGCCCAAGGTTATCGCGCAGCATCGGCCCTTCATATTCGGAGCGGAACAGACCGCGCGACTGCAGTTCCGGTATAACGAGATCGACGAATTCGTTCAGCCCGGCCGGCAAATGGGACGGTTGAATCAGGAATCCGTCAACCGCACGGTTCTCGAACCACACCTGCATGTCGTCGGCAATTTGTGACGGTGTTCCCTTGAGCGTTCGGTTGCCGCGTGCGCCGGCGAAACGCTCATAAAGTTGGCGGATTGTCAGTCCTTCCGTTCGCGCCCAGTTGCGTACATTCCGCGCCGAGGTCTGGCCGCTCTTGACCTCGAAATGGAAGGCCGCCTCAGGCAGCGGCCCGTCAAGCGGATAACCTGAAAGGTTGAATCCGCCGAGAGCGGTCTGCAGAAGCTCAATCCCAACATCCGGATGGATCAGCGATTGAAGATAGCGGTGCTTCTCCTCGGCCTCCGCTTCCGTGCGGCCCACGATCACGTTGAGCCCCGGCATGATCTTCATATCGTCGGGCAAGCGGCCGTATTTGCTCATCCGTCCCTTGATGTCGGCGTAGAACTTCTGCGCGCTCTCGAGCGTCAGCCCTGGCGTGAAGATCGCTTCGGCGATGCGCGCGCCGAGCTCTACTCCGACTTCCGACGAACCCGCCTGGAAGATCACCGGCCTGCCTTGTGGCGGCCGGGCGACATTCAGCGGTCCGCGTACGGAGAAATGCTCACCCTTATGTCTGAGATAGTGCAGTTTCTTTGGGTCAAAGTAGCGGGCGGTTGCCCGGTCACGGATAAAGGCGTCGTCGTCCCAACTGTCCCACAAACCTAAAACGACCTCGGTAAATTCGATCGCGCGGTCGTAGCGCTCGCCGTGCTCGAAATGTTCCTCGCGACCGAAATTATAGGCCTCTGTAAGATTCGCCGAGGTCACGACATTCCAGCCCGCGCGGCCGTGGCTGATATGGTCGAGCGAAGCGTATTTGCGCGCAATGTTATAGGGCTCGTTGTAGCTCGTGGTTGCGGTCGAAACCAAGCCAATGTGCTTGGTCACTGCCGCTATTGCAGACAGCAACGTGATCGGCTCGAAATAGGCCATATATTGCGGCCAGCGGCTCAGGGCATTGAGATTGCCATCCCGGGTGGCAAGTGCATCGGCGAGAAACATCAGGTCGAACTTGCCGCGCTCGGCGGTCTGCGCGAGCTCGATATAGTGTTCGACGTTGGTGCCTGCGTCGATCTGTGCCTCCGGATGCAGCCAGGAGGCGATGTGATGGCCGGTCGGATGGAAGAAAGCTCCAAGCTTCATTTGGCGGCGGCCATTCGCATTCGTCATCGACCGATCTCCTGATGTGTAGCGAGCGCTCCGTCAGGCCCGCTTAGAATTTGCGCGTCCTCCGGTTCCCAACCCACCCAGACGGGTGACCCCGCGCAAGGCGCCGAAGCCGGAGACCATTCTGTGAGGCTGACGGTGAGGAGCTGGCCGAGCGCCTGAATGCGGTAACGGGTATGCCGGCCCATGAAGGTGTAGTCTGAAACAACGCCCGCGAACTTGCGTTCCGCAGGCCGCATCAAGAGGCGCACGCGCTCCGGTCTGACCGATACTACGACGGTTTCCCCCTCAGTCAGAGTCCTGCCGTCTGCAGGCAGCCTCGCACGGCCAGGCACTGCGTCCTTGAACTCCACGACTGCATAGCCTTCGTCCGTGCCCCGATAAGCTCCCGGCACCAGATTCGTCTCGCCGAGGAAACCTGCAACGAAGGGCGTTGCGGGGTGCAGATAGACGTCTGACGGGGATCCTATCTGGGCGATGCGCCCTTCCGCCATCACCGCGACGCGATCGGACATCATCATCGCCTCGTCCTGATCGTGCGTGACGAACAGGATCGAGATGCCAAAGCGTTTCTGAAGGTCCTTGATCTCGTTTTGCAGGCTTTCACGCAGCTTGCGGTCGAGCGCGCTGAGCGGCTCGTCGAGCAAGAGAGCGTCCGGTTCGAAAACGAGCGCCCGTGCCAACGCCACTCGCTGCTGTTGACCGCCAGACAACTCGCGCGGCTTTCGCGACGCGAAACCGGCGAGGCCGACCTTGTCGAGCATGTCAATCGCTCGCCGCCGGCGGGTGGCGGATGGAACGCCCTTCATGCGAAGCCCGAACTCCACGTTCTCCAGGACGTTCTTTTGCGGAAACAGCGCATAACCCTGGAACACCACGCCGAAATTGCGCCGTTCGGGCGGCCGCGAGGCGACATCATGGCCATCGACGAGAATCTCGCCGCGTGTCGGCGTCTCAAAACCGGCAACCATCATCAGCGTGGTTGTCTTGCCCGAGCCGCTCGGTCCGAGCAGCGTCAGGAATTCGCCACGCCGCAAGGCGAAGCTCACGTCTCGAACGACATATGCCCCTTGGCCATACGATTTCCACAAGCTGCGCGCCTCGACCTCGCGCCCCACCGGTGGAGGGGAAGCCGACGGCGTTCCGGGTTGGACGGCAGCGTTCACGACACTTGTCCTGTCTTGCGCGCTGCAAGCGCTTGCAGGGCGAGCGCGACGAGCGCGAGGGCGATGAAGAGAGAAGCGCTGGCAGCGATCTTCGGCGTCAACTCGAACTGAATCGCGGTGAAGGTGCGAACCGGCAAGGTGATCGAGTTCGGCCCTTGGAGGAAGAGCGCCAGCACGACCTCGTCGAAAGAGACCGCGAAGCCGAGCATCGAGCCGGCCAGCACACCCGGTCGTATCGCCGGCCAGTAGACATGGTAAAGCACCGAGGATGGCCGCGCGCCGAGGCTGCGTGCCGAACGCACCAATGCCGGATTGAGGTTGGACGTGAGGCTCGTTTGCGCTGATATGAAGACATAGGGTGTCGCCAGGACGGCATGCGCGATGGCGATCGTGACCCAGCTGCCAACAAGGTGGAGTTGGGCGAAAAGCAGGTAATCGCCAAGCGCCAGAATCACCACTGGCGTGACGATTGGCATCATGATCAGCCCGACCAGGAGACCTTTACCGGCGAAGCTTCTGCCGTGCAGCGCAACCGCTGCAGTGCCGCCGGCGACGGCCGCAATGAGGACCGCGACAACAGATACTTTAAACGACAGCAGGGTCGACTCGACCCATTGTTGGTCGCCAAGATAATCGGCGAAAGAATGCAGTGATATCCCTTCCGGCGGGAACTGGATCATCTGCGACTTCGACAGCGCCATTGGTACGATAATGAGCGACGGCAGGAGCAGGAAAAAAAGAATCGGCGCTGCGGCGATCAACAGCAGCGCATTGCCCGAAAAGCGCAAGGAGCGGCTAGCCGACACCGTATTGCCCCCGTTTGGCGACCCTCTGCTGCAAGACGATGATCGGCGCCAGCACCACGGCGACCAGCACGGCAAGTGCCGCCGCATTGTTGAAGTTGATCAATTCGTGGACGTAGTAATCGATGAGGTTCGAGATCATCATGTCGGAAGGTGAGCCGAGAATGACCGGTGTGATGAAGAACCCGGTCGACACGATGAAAACGAGCAGCGCGGCAGCTGCGATGCCGGGCATGATCAGTGGCAGGATGACATGCCAGATGACGCTCACCGTGCCTGCGCCCATGCTGCGAGCCGCGCTCTCGAGGCGTCGATCGATATCGATCATCGCGGTGTAGATCGGGAAGATCGCGTACGGCAGGACGAAATGTGTCATCCCGATCAGCACCGCCAGCCTGTTATGCAGCAACGTGAAGGGACCGAGCCCTGCCGCTTGCAGCAGGCTGTTTACGACACCGTTGTCCTGCAATAGCACCGCCCAGGCGAAGTTCTTGATCAATACCGCCGTCCAGAAAGGCAACAGGACGAAGGCCATGATCAGGCCGCGAAGCCTTGGGCCCGAGCGCCACAATGCCGCGGCGACGAGGACCGCGAGCCCGAGTGTGACAGCGGTCGTGGTCAAGCCAATGACGATCGTGTTGGTTGCAACCCGAAGGAGTAGCGGGCTGCGGAGAACTGACCGAAAATTTTCAAAACCATTGGTTAGGCTAAACCTAAGAACCATGCCGAGAGGCAACAGGGCAAACATGCCGTAGAGGACGGCCAGCGGCGCAATCAGCCAAGCGGAAGGCCTGGTCGACCCCGCGTCACCGCGCACGCTCGGAACGGCTTCCATCATGCAAATTGTTTGTGTGGGACAGGCATTCTTGTGATCGTATGCAAGTTCTGTTTTGATTTCCAGATCGATGCCCACATGGAACGGTTTTTGCTACCGCATACCGTAGACTTTGCGACGTATCCGGCCGCGTCAGGCGCGCTTGCATGCGCAGGTCGATGGTCTCTTCGAGCATCGGACACTGGCACTGCCCAATCGACGAACTGCTTCCGATAAGGAGATTTGGTTATGGGTTGGCGTGACGATCTGAACGAGCGACGGTCTTTCGGGCGGCGTGACTTCCTGCGTGGCGCCGCCGCATCGGCTCTTGCAGCAGTTGCGGCGCCGGCCCTGATCGGTCGTGCGAGGGCCGATGGCGTCGTGCTGAACTTCGCCAATTATGGAGGCGTCATCAACGACTACTTGACCAAACTGTTTGCGGTGCCGTTCGAGAAGGAGACAGGCATCAGGGTGAATTTCGGCAGCAACGCCTCGCTGGCGCTTGCAAAGCTGCAGACGACGTCCGGCACCGCTGCGCAATGGGATCTCATCAACCTGACCGGTGCCGAATACCTGACTGCGATCGATGAGAACATCATCGTCCCCTACGATTACTCGGTCGTCGACGCAAGTCAGGTTCCACCCGAGTTCAAGGGCACGCACGGTATCAAATTCGCGCTCTATCTGTTCGGCATGGCCTATGACAAACGCAAGCTGCCGGAGGACAAAGCACCGAAGAATTGGGCGGAATTCTGGGACACGCAGCGCTTCCCTGGCAAGCGCTCGCTGTATTCGAATCCTTCCGACGGCAGTGTCCTCGAGATTGCTCTGCTGGCGGATGGCGTGCCCATCGACAAGCTCTATCCGCTCGATGTCGAGCGCGCGCTGAAGAGCCTCGAAAAACTCGGCCGCCAGAACATCATATGGCACACGACCAACCAGGAGCCGATCCAGCAAATGACTTCCGGGGCCGTTTCGCTCGTGACCTGCTTCGACGGACGCGTCGTGCTCGCCAACCGGGCCGGCGCCGAACTTGGCTTCCAGCCTGTCGGCGGCGCGGTCAGCGGCAACCCCTATTGTGTGATCCGGACATCAGCGCACCAGAAAGAGGCTTTTCAGTTCCTCAACTATATTTTCAATGCCACCGAGGCGGACGCGGAATACATGGACCTGACGAACTACGCCGTGCCAAACATGCGCGCGTTTCCATTGACCAAGCCTGCCACGCGCGCGCTGCTGCCGACGGCTCCGGAACTGAAGGACAAAGTCTTCATCAAGGACGACGTCTGGTGGAAGGACAACCTCGCCAAGGTGACGCAACGATTCAAGGAATGGCAACTTTCAGGGTAATCGCCGGCTCGGCGCAAGCTGGTACGAAGCCGTGATCTGGTCGGACCTGGAGATCACCCGCCTCGACTGCCTAGCTGAGAAGATTTTCGCGCATGGTCGCGCCGGCATAGGCCGTCCGCAGGATGCCGCGGTTTTGTAGTTCCGGCACGACCATGCGCCCGAACTCCTCGAACATTCCGGGCGAGACGTTACCCTGGAGCACGAAACCGTCGCAGCCATTGGCGTCAAAAATCTCCTGCATCGCGTCGGCCACCATGATCGGCGTACCGACCAGCGTCCGGTGCGAGCGGCGATTGGCCTCCTCCAGGCTCACGCCATCCCGCTTCATGATCCGGCGCATGTTCTCTTCCAGGCCGCCATGGCCCTGACC
>Ga0210389_10000984_pt1 | contig 24032 bp, 14 predicted proteins | sample IncBWH28OmetaG_FD_160127 | JGI IMG/M metagenome (GOLD analysis project Ga0210389, IMG submission 160127) | Forest soil microbial communities from Barre Woods Harvard Forest LTER site, Petersham, Massachusetts, United States - Inc-BW-H-28-O ...
GTAGTGATCTCCAGAAGAAAGGCCGACAAATATTTTCCCGGGCAAAACCCTGTGGGCAAGGTGATGTATTTTAATAACGACAAAGCCAACCCTTACACTGTAAGCGCCGTGATGGAAAACTTCCCGTCCACCTCGCACCTGCAATACGATTTTATGGTGACCCTGGCCGGGAAGGAGTTTGGCCAGGGTGAGCAAAATAACTGGGGGCAATTTAACTACCCCACTTATGTGCTCCTTAAAGCTGGCGTCGATGCGAAGGATTTTGGTCGGAAAATAACGGCCGACATTGTTAAAAACTACTTCTTGCCGAACATTATAAAAGGCGGCGCAAAAAATCCTAAGCAGATGGCCGCCAAGATCAACATGGTACTACAGCCGGTAACCGATATCAATCTTTATTCATACGATGTGCGGGACGGTCTTTCTCATGGCGACATCCGCTTTGTCTGGCTTTTTGGCGGCGTTGCGGCGTTTATCCTCATCATTGCCAGTATCAATTTTGTGAACCTGGCCACCGCAAAATCGGCCAACCGGGCTAAGGAGGTTGGTTTACGTAAAGTGGTTGGTTCGTACCGCAGCAGTTTGATCAAACAGTTTTTAATCGAATCGCTGCTGTATAGCGGCCTGTCCTTCATCATCGGTTTACTACTGGCCTGGTTGCTGCTGCCCTATTTCAATACACTTGCGTCCAAGTCGCTGACCGTGCCCTGGGGCGATTGGTGGCTATTGCCCGTTGTGCTCATTTCGGCCTTTATCATTGGTATTATTGCAGGTTTATATCCCGCCTTTTACCTGTCGGCCTTTAAACCGGTGCAGGTATTGAAAGGCACGCTAAGTACGGGTAGCAAGGGTTCCGTATTGCGCAACAGCCTCGTGGTGTTTCAGTTTACAGCGTCCATCATGCTCATTATCGGCACTGCGGTTATTTACAATCAGATGCATTATATACTTAACCAAAAAATTGGTTTTGATAAGGACCAGGTAATAATGCTGCAGGGCACAAATACACTGGGCGACAAAAACATCAAAAGCTTTAAAAACGAGCTTTCCAAACTGGCCTCGGTAAAAAGCGTGTCCATCAGCGATTACTTACCGGTTGCAGGCGCCAACCGTAACGGTAATCCCTTTTTTATCGATGGCAGAATTAAGCTGGATGCAGAAGTAGACGGACAGCTCTGGCAGATTGATGATACCTATTTGAAAACACTTGGGATGAAATTGGTTGAAGGCCGCAACTTCTCGTACGATATGTCTGACGACACTGCGGGCAAAACCGTTATCATCAATCAAACGCTTGCAAAAAGGCTCAACCTTAAACATCCTGTCGGAGCCCGCATTACCAATGGCCAAGCATTTACCGTGATAGGTGTAGTGGAAGATTTTAATTTCAATACAATGCGCGAGCAGATCGCTCCGCTGGCGCTGCAATTCGGATTGAGTCCGTCTGTAGTTAGCATTAAGGTGCAAGAGGCCGATATGGAGAACACCCTGCAATCCATTGCGGCTACCTGGAAACAATTTGCACCCGATCAGCCCATACGCTACACATTCCTGGATGAAAGCTTTGCCAGCATGTATGCCGATGTACAACGCATGGGCGATATTTTCACCACGTTTGCCATACTGGCTATCATTATTGCCTGCCTGGGCCTGTTTGCCCTTTCTGCTTTTATGGCTGAGCAGCGCAGTAAGGAGATCGGTATACGCAAGGTGCTGGGCGCATCGGTAAGCGGCATTACCACATTGTTATCTTTTAATTTTGTAAAGCTGGTGGCCCTGGCCATCCTCATCGCTTCGCCCATCGCCTGGTGGGGCATGAACAAATGGCTGCAGGGATTCGCCTACCACCAGCCCGTACAGTGGTGGATTTTTGCCGCGGCGGGCCTGGCGGCAATATTAATCGCTTTGATAACGGTAAGCTTCCAGGCTATAAAAGCGGCGGTTACCAACCCGGTGAAAAGTTTGAGGAGCGAGTGAAGAACGTCATTGGTCATTGGTCATTAGTCATTAGTCATTAGTGCAAAGCGGCTAAACTCTATGACCAAGCCAAAACCGCACGCGCCAATGTCCGGTTCCGTTACAGCGCAAATATTTTATGCTGTACAATTTTTTATATATCAATATGTTATAAGTTTGGAACAGCGATTGCGTCTAAACATTTCAATTGAATACGTATACTTTTCATATCAGTCTTTATGATGCGGTATTCTTCGGGATGCTGTTTGTCGGGCTCACTTTTGCCCTGCTTTTATGGTTCACCAAAAAGACCAACCAGGCCGCAAACCGGTTTTTGGCACTGGCAATGATTGCGATTGTTTTGTGGATTGCCAGGCTATTGGGCATCGATGTGGGGCTGTCAGCCTATATTCCCAATTGGAGCCGGCTGCCGCTGCAATTTGCGCTTGCGTTTGGTCCGCTCCTCTATTTTTATGTGCTCAAAATAACCCGGCCGGAATATAAATTCCGTTGGAAGGATCTGCTGCACTTTAGCCCCATGCTGCTGGAATTAGGCGCCCAGGCGTTGGAAATTAGGGATAGTATAAAAACCGGCGCGGTTACTTATCAAACGCCGGCCTATTATCAGCTTAACCCGGTATTGCAATTGCTGGCGTTTGTTTCTGTCATAATTTACCTTTACCTGGCCGATAGGTTGGTCGGAAAGTTTTACCAGCAACTAAAATTTAATTGGGGCGACCGGTACCGGTATGAATTACGCTGGCTGCATCGATTACTGACGGGCATTGGCGTGTTATGGCTTTTGTGGATACCTTTTACGGCGGTCGATTATTTTTATTACCATAACCGGTTAGGCATCCATGCTTATTATCCTTTATACCTGCTTTTAGCGGTAGCGGCTATCCGGATGGCGACCGCAGCTTTTTTAAGGCCGGAGATTAGCGCGGTGGCCGCTCCCGCCCCATCTTTAAAACCCCCGCTTCCTGCGGAAATGAAGGAAACGGGTACCTGGCTTAAGAAGGCCGTGCAGGCCGGCCGCTATTACCGCGACCCGGAACTAAGCTTAGCGACACTGGCTGAAAAGCTGGAAATGACTACCCACGAATTGTCCCGCATCATCAATACAGCGCTAAAAAAAAGCTTCAATGATTTCATCAATGAATATCGTGTTTTGGACGTCGTTCAGAAAATGCAGGACCCTGCTTATGACCATATCACCCTGCTGGGTATTGCTTATGAATCGGGATTTAACTCTCAAAGCACTTTTACCCGCACGTTTAAGCATATGACGGGAAAAAGTCCGCTGGAATATAAAAATGAATTGAAAAAAGATTGGTCATCTTATAATTTGGGCAGCCATCAACAATTTGCGCCGGTAATTTTACGTCGTGAAACCACTCCCGGGTGGTCTCGCGACAAATTAACCCGCAATTATATGTTTAGGAATTATTTCAAGATCGCCTGGCGCAGTATTGCCAGGAACAAGGTATACACCGCCATCAATGTGCTCGGCTTATCGCTTGGCGTTTGCGCCTGTTTAATTATATACCTGGTCACCAGCTTTGAACTGAGCTATGATACGTTCCATCCTGGTAAAGATCGCATCTACAGGATCGTAACCTCGATGCAGGATCCACAGGGAAACAGGGGTGACGGGGCTTCTGGTATAGTTCCGCTGCCCATGACCCTGCGAAACGAGTTGAGCGGTTTTGAAACAGTGGCCGGGTTTTACACTTATTTCCCAAAAGTTACTATACCGGGAGCCAATGACGCCGCCAAAAAATTTGTTGCACCCAGGGAAGGTGAAGTACCCTCGACCGTTATCGTAACGGAACCGCAATATTTCAGGATATTCCAATACAGGTGGCTGCAGGGTAACCCGTCGACCGCTTTGAACGAACCATTTAAAGTAGTGCTTTCCGAGCAGGAAGCGCACAAGTATTTTGGTGCCGTACCGTTGGAAAATGTTATGGGTAAAGAGGTTATTTACAACGACTCTTTACGGCTCACGGTGTCCGGCATCGTAGCTGACTGGGATAAGCATACCGACTTTGGTTTTAAGGATTTTGTTTCATTTGCTACCGTTCAGCATAGTTTTCTGAAAAAAGACGTCGAACTGGAAAACTGGGGTATGTGGGACTCTGACTCACAGGGGTATGTAAAACTGGCGAAAGGGGTTACACCAGCCCGGATGGAAAAACAGTTGCAGCAATTTGTAAAGGCGCATATCCGGGTGGAAAAAGGGTCGAAAGTCCAATTAATGCTGCAACCCTTATCCGACATCCATTTCAACGATCATTACGAGGACTCATATTCGCGACAGGCGCATTTACCCACGCTTTACGGCCTGATGGCCGTTGCTGTTTTTATATTGCTGATAGCCGCCATTAACTTTATCAATCTTTCCACAGCGCAGTCGCTGCGGCGGGCAAAAGAGGTGGGTGTGCGCAAAGTAATAGGCAGCACTAAAAGCAATCTCACCATCCAGTTTTTAGTTGAAACGTTTATCGTAACCGGTGTGGCTTTAATCATTGCCGTAGCCGCTGTTAATCCCGTCCTTTCCATCTTTCATTCCTTTATACCCCAGGGCGTGGCTCTAAATTTATTTAGTATGCCTGTGCTTATATTTTTGGTTGCGATACTTATAATTACCTCCCTGCTTGCCGGTTTTTATCCTGCAAGGGTCCTGTCATCATATTTACCGGCATTAAGTTTAAAGGGACAGGGTTCTGCCCAATTGAATCACAGGGGCTATCTGCGGAAAACGCTGATCGTGTTCCAATTCACCGTATCCCTGGTGTTTATTATAGGCACACTAATAGTTGCCGGCCAGATCCATTTTGTTTTGAATAAAGACATGGGCTTTAACAAAGACGCTATCATTACCGTGCATACCGACTGGAATAATACTGTAGATCAGCTTAATGTTTTTTGCAATAAGGTGAGAGAAATACCAAATGTGAAAATAGTGAGCAGGCATCATGAAACACCGGCAGCACAACGACATTCAGGAACCATTATTGATTACAAAGGCGCCGGCGGCGCTAAAATAGACGCATCATTTGATTTTTGCGACGAAAATTATGTGCCGCTGTTCGGTTTGAAAATTGTAGCGGGGCGCAACCTTTCACATTCCGATACCTTAAAAGAGTACCTGGTAAACGAAACCTGCGCCAAAGCGCTTGGGTTCAGAAATCCGGCGGATGCCGTTGGCAAGTCGGTTGAAATAGGCATGTCGGATTCAAAAAGGCAAATAGTTGGTGTGATAAAGGATTTCAATTCAAAATCATTGCACGAAGATATAAGCCCATTTTTTATGTGTTCGATAAAGAATAGAGAAAGGAGCGTCAGCATGAAATTAGCCACCGGCAAAGGAATAAGCAATTTTAAAGCAACGATAGCGCAGATAGCAAACGCATGGAAAGAGGTATATCCCAATGACAAATTTGAATATGCTTTTTTTGATCAAACCATTGCCGGCTTTTATGATAAAGAACAAAAAACGGCCCGGTTGATGAACACCGCTATGCTGATCGCCATATTCATTTCATGTATGGGGTTATTCGGCCTCGCCATGTTTACCGCACAGCAACGCATGAAAGAGATAGGCATCCGCAAAGTTTTGGGCGCCAGCGTTTCGGGCATAGCATCCATGTTAAGCAAAGATTTTTTAGTGCTGATCCTGATTTCGCTGGTTATTGCCTCGCCAATAGCTTACTACTTTATGCACGTATGGCTGCAGGGTTTTGCCTATCGCATTAATATCAGCCCCTGGACATTCCTATTATCAGGATTGGCCGCCATACTGATCGCCCTTGCAACCGTAAGTTACCAGGCGATAAAAGCAGCGATGGCGAATCCGGTGAAGAGTTTGAGGAGCGAATGATGATGTCTGAACCTGGATTGAGCTGATTAAATGATTTCGCTGATATTTAATATCAAAGCTATCATATAAATCAGCTTAATCAACGGTTCAGACAATATTAGTGCCAGTCGAAACCGGACGGCTGATTGTTCGCTTTTATTACAATTGTTTGCTGTGAATAAGTCAAAGTACACTATCTTTCAGTATATTAGTTATTTGGAACAGCGATTGACCGGTATAAGCTGATTGAAATCATATAACCTCCATATTAACCTGTATGACCTGGCTTTCCTGGGAACGATATTTATCGGGCTCACTTTTGCTACGCTTTTACTTTTCACCAAAAGCATTAACCGGGCTGCAAAACGGTTTTTAGGATTGGCGGTGGTTGTGATGGTGTTAGGCATGGTCCGGCTATTAGGGATAGACATTCGTATCGAAACTTATTATCCCCACTGGAGCCGCGTGCCGCTGCAGTTTTCGCTGGCGCTTGGGCCGCTGATTTATTTTTATGTATTGAAGTTAACCCGGCCGGAGCGGAAATTCAGCTGGAAGGGCCTGCTGCATTTTGGGCCGGTGTTGCTGCAATTAAGCGTTCAGCTATTACCGGAGGAAAGTCAACTGAACACGGTTTTGTCTTTGCTGGCATTTGGTTCAGTCGTTATTTATTTGTGCCTCTCCAATCGGCTGATAGAAAGTTTTTATCAGCGCCTGAAATTTAACGGCGGCGACCGATATCGCAATGAATTGAGGTGGCTGCATCGTTTATTGTTGGGTTTCGGCCTGCTATGGCTGATGTGGATTCCTTGTGCGGCTGTAAATTATTTTGGTTACCACAGCCAGCTAAATCCAACGGCTTATTACCCTTTATATCTTCTTTTACCGATGGCGATGATCTGGATAGGCGCGGTGGCCTTTTTAAGGCCTGAACTTGAATTGCCGGCGGAATTGTCTCCAGCTTTAAAACCATCAGCATCGGGGGAGTTAAGGCAAAAAGGCGCATGGCTAAAGCGGGCAATGGAAGATAAACGGCTTTACCAGGACCCGGAACTAAGCTTAAGCTCACTGGCTGAAAAACTGGAAATACACACCCACGAATTATCCCGTATCATCAATATCGCACTCAAAAAAAACTTTAGTGATTTTGTTAATGATCTCCGCGTTCGTGATGTGTCGCGCAAAATGCAGGACCCTGCTTTTGACCACATCACGCTGCTGGGTATTGCCTATGAGTCCGGGTTCAATTCCAAAAGCACCTTTAACCGCATATTTAAACAGGTGACCGGAAAAAGCCCCGTTGAATATAAAGCCGAACTAAAAAAAGAGCGCCCAACTTATAAGTTGAGACGTAACGCCCCAAGTGCGCCGGTAGTTTTACATCGTGCAACCACTCCTACGTGGTCTCATGACAAATTAAAGCGCAATTATATGTTTAAAAATTATTTCAAGATCGCCTGGCGCAATTTGGTGCGCCAAAGGCTTTTCAGCCTGATCAATATATCAGGCCTGGGCGTCGGATTATCTGTTTGTATGCTCATCATGATCTATGTGGCGCATGAACATAGCTATGACCGTTTCCACAAAAATGCAGACAGGATATTCAAACCTTACGGCCAGATGAAGATGAACGGTAACACATTTGGTATCGATCAAATGAGTTATGTATCCGGGCCCATCATAAAACAATCACTGCCCGTAGTAGCGGATTATATGCGCACTACGCGTTACTTCACCTCAGTAGTGCTGGTGAGTAACCCTTCGCGGCCCGACCAGAAATTTGCCGAAGATAAATTACTGTTTGCCGATGCAGGCTTTTTCAATTTCTTTTCCTTTAAATTGTTATCAGGGCAGCCTGCCCAGGTATTGGCCAAACCATTTTCCGTGGTGATATCCCAGGATATGGCCAACAAGTATTTTGGTGACGAGAACCCGGTGGGAAAGACACTTACCATCAAAACCGACAGCGCCTATACCTACCAGGTAACCGGCGTTGCTGAAAATTGTCCTTCCAATTCGTCTATTGAATATAATTTCGTGGCATCCAATTCCGGTTTTGTGACAACTAAAGGGGCCAAAGACTACCTTGGCGAACAAAAAATGGGCAATGGTACTTTTAATGTATACCTGTTGCTGAGGCATCGTGCCGATACCGCTGCATTAACGGCTGGTCTCCGGTCGCTCAACACCGATAAAAACCCTAAGGCACAGATTGAATTTTCGCTTTTACCCCTGGCAGACCAGCATCTGAAAAGATCGCGGGATGATTCGAACATTAAATATCTCACCATATTCCCTTTAGTTGCATTACTGATCTTACTGCTTGCCCTGGTCAATTACATGAGCATGTCTACAGCAAGGGCTACGCTGCGGGCAAAAGAGATAGGCGTACGTAAAATATCCGGCGCCAGCCGCAAAGGCGTTGCGCTGCAATTCTATATCGAATCGGCTGTTTTTGCAACCCTGTCTTTCCTGTTAGGATACGTATTGTGTTACTTATTTAAACCGGTATTTTTTAATGTTCTTCAACTAAAAATAGATGATTCATTTCTTTATAGCCCGTTGATCCTGTCCCTGCTGTTAGGATTGTTACTGGTTACCATAGCAGTCTCCGGCAGCTATCCCTCACTGGTACTGTCGGCCTTTAAACCTGTAGTAACGCTAAAAGGAAAAATGGGCAAACAATCAGGTGGCGTTATGATCCGGAAAATATTTACGACGCTCCAATTCTCCATATCCGTTGCACTGATCATCTGCGGAATAGTAATAGACCGGCAGCTTTATTTTTTCAGGCATACAGATACAGGTGTCGATCGGGAAAACGTGGTTATGATCCCTGTTGGCGGCAACTTCAAAAATTACCCCGCCTTTAATCATGATATCAGGACATTGGCGGGTGTAAGCGCCGTGTCGACATCGCGGTACGGTATGTTTAGCTATATAGATATGTATGGCATACCGGGTAAAACCAAAGATGAAACGGTAATGCTGCCGTCGCTTGCTGTCGATAAGGATTTCTTCAGGTTGTTAGGACTTAAATGGAAATATCCGCCGTCGCCTTACGACAACCTTGGTGCGGGAAATAGAGTTATACTCAACGAACTGGCGGTCGAAAAACTTCATTTAGCCATAAACCCTGTCGGCAGTTATATTAAGCCCGGCCCAAAGGATGTTGAGGTAGCGGGCGTTGTTAAAAATTTTAACTTTGGCTCGCTCGAAGACCCTATTCAGCCGCTCGGCCTTTGGGTGCTTTCCGACACCGCTAAATATTGGAAAACCCAGGGAGGATGTTTTCTTTTTGCCAGGATAAAGCCACGTACAAATCTGCCAACATTACTGGGGGCAATGCAAAAGATCTATAGAAAATATGATGTCGAAACGCCATTCGATTACACATTTATGGATGATGCCTTTAATGCCCGGTATAAAGCTGAAGACCGGCTGGCCTCCATATTCAGCATCTTTACGGTCATCACCATCGTACTGGCGGGGATGGGGCTATTCGGATTGGCGGCGTTTACTATCGAGCAACGCACTAAGGAGATTGGCATCAGAAAAGTACTGGGAGCAAGTATATCGTCGATCAACGGCCTGCTTTCAAAAGATTTCCTGAAGCTGGTACTACTTTCCATTCTTATCGCTTCGCCCATTGCCTGGTATGTGATGCACGACTGGCTGCAGGGATTTGCTTACCGCATCAATATACAATGGTGGATGTTTGCCGGGGCAGGATTGCTTGCTGTCGTCGTGGCGGTTATTACCATCAGCTATCACGCGATAAAAGCGGCAGTAGTAAACCCGGTGAATAGTTTACGCTCGGAGTAGGTAGTAGCAGTAGGCACCGGCAGTTGGCAGTAAAGAGGTGAAAGAACCGCCGCCGGTTCAAGCGCCCCCCCCTTGAACCCAAACCCCTGTCAGCGTCCCGCTGACGTATCCCAATGCATGCATGGCGTTTTTCCGACTTTGTAAAGTGGTTAACGTAAGCGGGACGGTTACAATTATTTGAGTTCAAGCAGGATGCCTGAACCGGCGTAACAAATAAACTTTTTTGCCATAAATGAACAAAAGTACTGACAAGATTTTGACAGTGACAAAAACTTGTCAGTACCTAATTCATTAACTATCAGCGGTGTTGCATTTTGTTGCAGGGTGTTGCACGTGTTGCGCAACACTACACCTTTCCAAAAAGCTATTCCAAAACCGCACGTCCAATGTCCGTTTCCGCTACAACGCAAATATTTTATACGGCATAATTTTTTATACATCAACATGTTATAAGTTTGGACCAGCGATTGCGTTTAACAATTTCGATTGAATACTTTTACACTCCATATCAGCTTTTACGACCTGGCCTTCCTGGGTGCGATATTTACCGGGCTTATTTTTGCCTTGCAGCTATGGTTCGCCAAAAGTATTAACCGGGCGGCAAACCGGTTCCTCGCCCTGGCTTTGCTTACCATGGTTTTGTGGATGGCCCAGCTGCTGGGCGCCGACATCGGGATGGCTACCTATTATCCCCGCTGGAGCTGGCTGCCGCTTCAATTTTCGCTGGCTGCGGGCCCGCTCATCTATTTCTATGTATTAAAATTAACCCGGCCGGGGCGCAAATTCGGCTGGAAGAACCTGGCGCATTTTGTCCCGGCGTTGCTGCAAGCTGGTGTCCTGGTATTTGAAATCAGGGAAAGTACAAAAACGGGAGCAGCTACTTATGATACGTTGATCTTTCGCGAATTAAACCCGGTATTGCAGCTATTGACATTTGTTTCAGTCATCACCTATCTGTACTTGTCCCATAAGCTGATTGAAAGTTTTTACCGGGGCTTAAAATTTAACGGCGGCGACCGCTACAGGAACGAATTGCGGTGGCTGCATCGTTTGTTGGCAGGTTTCGGCCTGTTGTGGCTTTTGTGGATACCTTACACTGCTGTGGATTATTTTGGCTACCATAACCGGTTAAGTCCGGATGCTTGTTATCCCTTATATCTCCTGTTTGCGGCGATGATTACCTGGATGGGCATCACGGCTTTTTTTAAGCCTGAAGTTGAGCTGCCCGCAGCGCTGTCGGCGGGTTTAAAACCATCGGCTTCGACGGAACTGAAGCAAAAAGGCGCCTGGCTAAAAAGAACCATGGAAACGGGTCTGCATTACCAGGACCCGGAACTTAGCCTAACTTCACTGGCGGAAAAACTGGGGATGAACGCCCATGAGTTGTCGCGGATAGTTAATATAGCGCTGAAAAAAAGCTTTAACGATTTCGTCAATGAATATCGCGTCAGGGATGTGGCCCGGAAAATGCAGGATCCGGCTTATGACCGGATAACCCTGCTGGGCATTGCGTACGAGTCGGGGTTTAATTCCAAAACCACTTTTCACCGCATCTTCAAAGAAATGACCGGGAAAAGCCCGGCAGAATATAAGATCGAACAGAAAAAAGTTATCCCATCTTATAACCTGGAACCTCGTTCAGGTATTGCGCCAATAATTTTACGTCGTGAAACCACTCCCGGGTGGTCTCATCCAAAATTGACCCGCAATTATATGTTTAAAAATTATTTCAAAATAGCACGGCGCAGCCTGGTGCGCAATAAAAGCTATGCCGCTATTAATATTGCCGGCCTGGCAGTTGGCATTGCTGTTTGTATGATGATCTTTATCATTATACAATTTCAAACCAGCTTCGATGAATTTCACGCAAAGAAAGATCGCATCTATCGTATGCTGACCGAATTTCAGTACGCAGACAAAGGAAATATATCTTACAAGACAGCCATCCCATTTCCAATGCCCGTAGGATTGAAAACGTCTTTTCCGCAAATAGAACAGGTTGCCCCGATATTTGCCAGCCATGATGATCAGTTGCTGATCGTTGATAATAAAGGGAATACGGAAAAAGATTTTAAAGAACAGCACGGCGTATTTTACATGGACCCTTCGTTCTTTAAAATATTCGATTTCCCATTGCTTGCAGGTTCGTATGCCTCATTGAAAGGCCCGAACAATGTATTGCTTACCAAGGAGACCGCTGAAAAATATTTCGGCGACTGGAAAACAGCAATAGGCAGAACCATTAAACTGCAAATGGGCGGCTACATGTTCGAACACGGCGTCGATGTATTGAAGGTTTCAGGCATTTTGGCCACCATACCGGCGAACTCAGATTTTCAGCTTAAAATTGTTGTGGCCTATGGAACGGGGTTTACCGGCGATTACCTGTCAAAATCAATCGATTGGGATGGAAATGTAAGCGGTTTTGGCTGCTATATTTTGTTGCCGCCCAACGCTTCGGCAGACAATTTTAACCAGCAATTAAGAGATTACTCCCGCAAGGTGGAATCGCCGGGCAATAACGACAGCCATATTATACAGCCATTACGCGCCGTGCATTATGACACCCGGGTTGGTGATTACAGCAACAAAACCATCAGTCGTCAACTGCTTAACGTATTGTGGCTGATCGCGGCATTCATCCTGTTAATAGCCTGCGTAAACTTTATCAACCTGTCGACCGCGCAGGCCGTCAATCGTGCCAAAGAGGTTGGCGTACGAAAAGTTTTAGGAAGCAATATAGCTCAATTGCAAATCCAATTCATAGTTGAAACATTTCTGATCGTTACAGGCGCTGTAGTGTTTGCAGCAGCTATTACAGCTGTTGCGTTGCCTTCGGTAAGTCGGCTTCTGGAACTTTCGCTTTCATTCAACATATTCAGCAATCCTGCAATCATCTTATTTCTTTTAATGGTAACTATTGTTGTAACCGCGCTCGCCGGCTTTTATCCTTCGGTTGTTTTATCACATTTTAATCCTGTTAATGCGCTAAAAAGCAAACTTACAACAACTACGCAAGGAATTTCATTAAGGCGGGGATTGGTAGTGTTTCAATTCATCATTGCGCAGGCGCTCATCATCGGAACACTCATCATTGTAAAGCAAATGGATTATTTTATGAACCAACCCTTAGGCTTTGACAAAGATGCCATCATCAATGTCCCTTTCCGTGTGGATAGTCTCCGCATCAGCAGGCTTGGTTATTTAAAAAAACAGCTAATGTCTGTGAGCGGCGTGCAGGCGGTAACCTATAGTTCCAACACCCCGGTTGAAAATGGCACTGATTTGTGGAGCATCATCAAATATGACCGTGCAGTAAAACAAACGGATTTCCAGGTTATTACCAAATTTGCCGACAACGAATATGTGCCCACTTACAAATTACCGCTGATAGCCGGCAGAAATGTGAACCCGTCTGATACTGCCGGAGAATTTCTGGTAAACGAGTCCCTGGTGAGAACTTTGGGACTGAAAAAACCTGAAGACATATTGAACAAGCCTATGACCACCTGGCATGATCAGATCAAAGGCACCGTTGTTGGGGTATTGAAGGATTTTAACGACCGGTCTTTCCGCAATGATCTGGCGCCGATGCTCATAACCACCGATGTCGCCATGTATAACCAGGTTGGGATTAAACTTACAACCGTAAACATTTCTGCTACATTGCCGGCTGTTAAAAAAATATTCAACCAAACACTTCCCGATTTTGTTTTTGAATACAATTTTCTGGATGAAAAAATTGCAGGTTTTTACAAGCAGGAAAATCAGTTATCGGCTTTGTATAAAATTTTTGCGGCTATCGCCATATTCCTTAGCTGCCTGGGCTTGTATGGTTTAGCTTCATTTATGGCCGTACAGCGGATAAAAGAAGTTGGCATTCGTAAAGTGCTTGGCGCTACCACAGGCAATATTGTATACCTGTTTTCAAAAGAGTTTATCATCCTCGTTGCAATTGCCTTTGCCATCGCCACCCCCATTGCCTGGTATTGCATGCACCAATGGCTGCAGGCTTATGCTTACCGCATCAACATCAGTTGGTGGTTAATTGCTGCGGGCGGACTTGTTGCCATACTTATTGCATTGGCAACCATAAGTTTCCAGGCCATAAAAGCGGCTATTGCAAACCCGGTGAAGAGTTTGCGGAGTGAATAAAAGTTTGCCGGGTTGCGGCTATGGCCGGTGAAATAAACAGGATCAATAAAGCAAGAGTAAAAAATGATTTCATGATTGTCTATTTGCTTTTGGTGTAAAAATTGCCGAGTTCCTCCTGCTAAATAAATCGTTTCAACCAACACCTGACTTTTTTAAATCAATGAGCTTTTTGCTTGCAAACCTTTGCAAAAAGTGCCTAACTTGTGCTATAGTAAACATCGCTGACACCCTTGATTTTTATGCCATGAACCCAAAAGGAGTCAACATCCGCCAGAGCGCCTACCCGGTTAAGGAAACCATCGATCTGTTGCAATCATTCCTGCAACAGCACGGCGCCACTATTTATGCCAGGATAGACCAGCAGGGTGAGTTGAAAAATGCCGGGGTAACAATCCCGCCGCTTGAGTTTATCCTGTTTGGAAACCCAAAGGCGGGTGGCCTAATTATGGCAGAAAATCCTGTTGCTGCACTTGACCTGCCCCTAAAAGTTGTTGCATGGGAAGACACAGCAGGAAAAGTGTGGATTGCGTATAACGAGGGTGGCTATATAAAAGAAAGGTTTTCACTGTCCGATGCAGTGAGCGGTCCGCTTAATCTGGAGTTAGCTATTGCCAAAGCAGTTGACAAATCTCCGCGGTGAGCGCACAACTGATAGACATTTGCAACAGCAATAAACCTATGGCTATAATTGCCGGCAGCGCCTGGATAAAGAATATCCTTTTAGAAACGCTGTACGCGCCATAAAGCCCGGCCACAGTTACACAACCCAGAAAAAACAGCGACACATTATTTTGCCAAATAGCATCGTGGATAAAAAACGTCCACAACAAACCGGCGGCGAGGAATCCATTGTATAAACCCTGGTTGGCCGCCATGGCCTTTGTCTCCTTAAATTGCGCTGCAGAGATATGCGTAAAAACCTTTGGCCCGCGCGTGGTCCAGACAAACATTTCTAACCATAAAAAATAAAAATGTTCGGCGATGATTATCGCGATGAGAATTCGAACGATGAGATACATATGTTAGGTTTATAAAAATTAAATGTAGGCATTTAACACCCGTTCCTCAAACAAAACCCTGGCAAATTGCCAAGGTGCTTCGATCGTCTATTTCCAAAACGCATACCAGCAACGCAATAGCAGCGGGCTCGCTATAAATCGCCTTGCCTTTTCAATTGGGACTTCACTTATCCCCCGCATTGCCTCATCAACTTTATATGCCATTAAATTGGTGAAAAAAAACTTTCCTCCATCTTTCATTTTTATTAACGCATAACGATAAGAATCCCATGGGGTAAACTTTACCGTATCGTTTCTATACAACACAAACGACATAACCAAAGTTATTTTCTCAATATTGTTAAAAGGAACCGCTATTTTATTATTGAATGATATCATTTTTTGTTCTGCTCCTATCAAAACGACATCATTTCTATTTATCAAATAGTATTCGATATGAACAAACAAAGCCGGCAATATCCCGGCAAAATAAATCCCGTAACTGATCAACACCCAATCAATGTCGAAGTTCTCAAAGCCCTTCCTTCTGGATATAAAATAAATTGCAATACTATAAGCAATTAATCCAAAAAATAGAGGTCTTAAAGACCTCTATTGATTCTTAAAGGTAATTTTATACTCCATTGTTTATGGTCTTATTGTGACAGGACTCGCTAATTGTGACCGCAAAGCTTGATAAATTAGGCTAAGGGTAAAAATGTATTGGATACATAATACGCGTATAACAACAAACCCCTAAAGCTAAATTAATTTCTCAACAAAAAAGCCTCCCCAAAGGAAGGCTCTCCAAATCGGTGAAATCATCCCAAAATCGGTGAAATCCCAAAAAATAAAAAAACCTCCCCAAAGGAAGGCTCTTAAAAATCGGTGAAATCACTTCTTAAATCGGTGTAATCCCAAAAAATAAAATCGGTGTCCCCAATAGCTATCGGGGCCCAAAAACTAAACTTCCGCCAAATGCTCCCCGGTTACAGTTTGCTTAATTTTGGTTTCCAGTTCTTCCATTAGTTCAGGGTTATCCAGTATCAGTTGTTTAACCGCATCGCGGCCCTGTCCCAGGCGGGTGTCGCCATAGCTGAACCAGGAGCCTGCTTTTTTGATAATGTTATGATCAACGCCCAGGTCGATGATCTCTCCGGCTTTGGATATACCTTCGCCAAACATGATATCAAACTCCGCAATACGGAATGGCGGGGCCACTTTATTTTTTACAATTTTTACTTTGACGCGGTTGCCGGACACTTCTTCGCTGTCCTTTATCTGCGAAATACGGCGTACATCCAAACGCACCGAGGCATAAAACTTAAGGGCATTGCCGCCGGTAGTAGTTTCGGGATTACCAAACATTACGCCGATCTTTTCGCGCAACTGGTTGATAAAGATGCAGCAGCAGCCGGTTTTGCTGATGGTACCGGTAAGCTTACGTAAAGCCTGCGACATTAAGCGCGCCTGCAGGCCCATTTTTGAGTCGCCCATTTCGCCTTCAATTTCCGCTTTGGGAACGAGTGCTGCAACCGAGTCGATCACCAGGATGTCAATAGCGCCGGAACGGATCAGGTTATCGGCAATTTCCAATGCCTGTTCGCCGTTATCGGGCTGCGAGATAAGCAGATTTTCCACGTCAACGCCCAGTTTTTTGGCATAAGTACGGTCGAAAGCATGCTCCGCATCGATAAATGCGGCAATCCCGCCTGCCTTTTGCGACTCGGCAATAGCATGGATAGCCAGCGTAGTTTTACCGGATGATTCCGGGCCGTATATTTCGATAACCCTGCCCTTGGGCAAACCGCCCACACCCAAGGCTATATCAAGCCCTATCGAGCCTGTTGATATTACCTCTGTTGGTTCAATAGCGGTATCGCCCAGCTTCATAATGGTACCCTTACCATACGATTTTTCCAGCTTATCCAGGGTAAGCTGTAGTGCCTTCAATTTATCTGCGTTGCTCATCTCGTTTTAATAATATTAGCAAATGTAAATAGTTGTTTTGATATTTACTAATAATTTTAGTAATTATTTTAATTGATTAAGTTGGAATAGTTGATTGAGTTGATTAGGTTAAACAATTGACCAACTATTACGCTAACTTAATTAACTAAATCAAAATTATCAATCATTGTTATCAACACTCCGGCGGCTTCCTTTGAGCCAAGCATTTTTATACCCTATCCACCTCCTTTCCCTAAATTTGTGGAAAGGTATCGCGCAAGGCTCTTGCTCAACCGTTATTGCCACCGCGCTTCTTCAACTCCTTACTGATCTTATTTAATGCGGCTTTCTTCTTTTGATCTTTAACTTTCTTAATCTTCAACGTTTCCGCCTTTTGCAAAGCCGCTTCGGTATGTGTCCGCTCGTAATATTTGCAAAACCAACTTATCGGGCAAACTTCACATTTGGGATTACGCGCAAGGCAAACATAGCGGCCATGCAAGATCAGCCAATGATGCGCAATGCGCGGCACATCAGGCGGCAAGTTTTTTAACAGTTGTTTTTCAACCGCCAAAGGCGTTTTTGCATTGGTGGTTAAACCAATGCGGTTGGCAACGCGGAAAACATGCGTGTCAACCGCGATTGCCTGTGCCTCGTAAACCACTGAAGCAATTACATTAGCGGTTTTCCGGCCAACGCCAGGCAGCTTTTGCAACTCTTCCTGGGTAGCCGGTACCTCGCTATGAAATACTTCAACCAGCATCTTAGCCATCCCCACCAGGTGTTTGGCTTTGTTATTCGGATAACTTACACTGCGGATATAACCAAAGACCTCATCGACGGAAGCTGCAGCCAATGACTCCGGCGTAGGGAACCGCTCAAACAACGCCGGCGTAACCTGGTTGATGCGCTTATCGGTACATTGTGCCGAAAGAATAACAGCTACCAGCAACTCATAGGGATTGCCGTAGTGCAGCTCGGTCTCCGCCCCGGGCTGGTGCGTGGAAAAATATTCGACGAAATGTTTGTAGCGGTCTTGTTTGGTCATTGGTTCATTAGTTCACTGGTTCATTAGTTCATTGGTATTTGTCGGCGGGCTACCTATCGCCGGTAAATACAGATGATTATCCGCCGCTAAACTAACGAACATTGCACCAATGAACAAATGAACTAATGAACCAGTCAACCAAAATCGAACATTGCACCAATGAACAAATGAACCAGTGAACCAATAAACTAAAAATAGAAAGGTTCACCAAGTCATCAATCGTTTAAAAAAAACCACAATGACCGGTGAACCAGTAAGTTTGAGATCCTACTAACGTAAACTCTTTGAGTAATCGAGTATTTGATGAACGGTTTGAACCTTGGGGTTCTTTTTCAAAAGATCCAGTTCGGAGCGAATCGAATGATAAAAAATCAGTTCATCGCCGCCGAGGTTCTCCTGCACTTCCCCATCCATCTTGTCCCTGTTAGTAAGTAAATTTAAAGTTGTAGTAGAGGTTTCATCCATAAGCTTTTTACTATTTGTTTATTGTAACAACGACAGCTTAAAGATAATATTTTATGAAGATGAAAATTAAATGAAATTTTTTATTGTTAATGGTGAGTAGTGAATTGTGAGTGGTCAACGGTGAGTAAAAAAAGTGAAAGATCACCACCTTTCACCAGTCACTATTCACAACTCACCACTCACCAATTAATTCTTCAAACTCATCTCTTTGCTCAGCATCATTTTGCGCAAATTGTTCAGCGCATACCGCATACGGCCAAGGGCGGTATTAATGCTTACATCGGTAATGTCGGCTATTTCCTTAAAGCTCATGTCGCCAAAGTGGCGCATAATCAGCACCTCTTTTTGCTCGGCAGGAAGCAAATGAATTAATGTTTTCAGGTCCTTGTAGGTTTGCTCGCGCACCATGCGGTCTTCGGTGCTTTCGTCGTAATTTCCAAGGACTTCGAAAATATCAAAGTCGTCGCCGTTGCTGATCATCGGCGCGCGTTTTTCACGGCGGAAATGGTCGATCACCAAATTATGGGCTATGCGGGTAACCCATGGCAAAAATTTACCTTCCTCGTTATACTTGCCGGCTTTTAAGGTATTAATAACTTTAATAAAAGTATCCTGAAAAATATCCTCGGCAAGGTATTCGTCTTTTACTAATAAATAAACGGAAGTGTATATTTTGGTTTGATAGCGGCGAATCAACTCAACCAGCCCACCTTCTTCACCCGCAACATAAAGATGGATCAAATCCTGGTCACTCTTCAATTGAAAATCCATAGAAAAAACTACTAGCTTAATTAATTAAATATTTTAGTTAAGTAGAGTTTTATCTATATCGTTTTCTCCTTAGGGGTTAGTACTTCGTTATCCAAATAAAATAAATATTCACTAAAAAAACAAATATTATTTGCCGGTTAAACTTTTTGAAGCCGCAATTTAACGTTTTTTAACATAGTTTGGTATAATACAATAACAATGTTGCCGTTGCCGCTCAATAATTGTCAGCCCATTGCAAACTCTTGGCAAGGTAGTGCAATATCTCTTACTATTTCTTAAACACATTTGTTTTCTGCTAAATATTTTAGGATTTTTGCGGTTTGGGGGGAAGTTCATGGTTGATAGTTCATGGTTCATGGCCGGAACTGGAAAATTCAGTAACTTTTGACCCCTATTTTGCGCTAACTATGGCCCATAGTCCGGCAGTTGCCATGAGCTATGAACCATGAACTATGAACAAATGATGGCCCATAGCCAGGCTTCTGCCATGAACTATGAACCATGAACTATGAACTAAATGGCCGAAGCAGAAAAAGATCCGCAGCATCACATTATTATCAAAGGCGCAAGGGTACACAACCTTAAAAACATGGATGTGGCTATCCCCAAAAACAAACTGGTTGTAATTACCGGTATGTCGGGCTCGGGCAAATCATCGCTTGCTTTTGATACTTTATACGCCGAGGGCCAGCGCCGGTACGTTGAAAGTTTGTCATCCTATGCCCGCCAGTTTTTGGGGAGGATGAATAAGCCGGATGTTGATTATATAAAAGGCATTGCCCCGGCCATCGCCATCGAGCAAAAAGTAATTACTTCCAATCCACGCTCCACTGTAGGCACCTCAACTGAAATATACGACTACCTGAAATTGCTTTTCTCCAGGATCGGCAAAACAATTTCGCCGGTTTCGGGCGGGATAGTCAAAAAAGATACGGTTACCGATGTGATCAATTTCATCATGACTTTACCCGATGAAACGATGGTTACCGTTTTGTGCCCGCTGCACCCGCACAATAACCGGAGCCTGAAGGAAGAACTGGCGGTGTTGATGCAAAAGGGCTTCGTTCGCGTGGAGTTCAGGGGAAAACTGTCGCGGATTGAGGATTTACTTGAAGATATGAGCATTGTGGATGATGGATCCTGGCTTGTTGAGGAAGTGGAAGCAGAAAGCGAAGTGGAGGTGAAAGGTGAAAGGTTAAAGGCGAAGGGTAAAAAAGATGAGGCGAAAGCTGAAAGGTTAAAGGCGAAAGATGAAGATTAGTCTCATATCTCACATCTCACATCTCACATCTTCCCGGTAAGGATCGTCATCGACCGCATTACCAAAAACGGCGAAGACGAAACTATCAGCCGCCTGGGCGATTCGGTACAGACCGCTTTTTTTGAAGGTAAAGGCGACTGTTATGTGCGTTACCGGCTGCCCGAAGCCTCACCCAAACCCTCTCCGGAGGAGGGGGCTTTAATTAGTGATGAGCAGGAGCGTTTTTTTTGCGACAGGTTTGAATTAGACGGAATCCGTTTTGAAGAACCGACACCCAATTTTTTCAGCTTTAATAACCCTTACGGTGCCTGCAAACGTTGTGAAGGCTATGGCAAGGTGATAGGGATTGACGAAGACCTGGTTATCCCCGATAAAAGTAAAAGTATTTACGAAGGCGCCATCGCCCCATGGCGCGGCGAGAAGATGCGGGAATGGAATGATGTGCTGATCAAAAACGCATTGAAATTCGATTTTCCCATTCACCGGCAATACAACCACCTTACTGAAGAGCAGCAACGACTGCTTTGGACAGGCAACCAATATTTCCGCGGACTGGATTATTTTTTTAAGGAGCTGGAAGAACAAACCTATAAAATACAATACCGGGTAATGCTGTCGCGCTACCGCGGCAAAACTACCTGCCCCGAATGTAAGGGCAGCCGGCTGCGGCAGGATGCATCGTACGTAAAAATTAACGGCAAGTCGATAACCGACATTGTTTTAATGGCCCTGGATAAGGCGCTGGCGTTTTTTAGAACTGTTGAGCTGAGCGAAACGGACACCAAAATTGGCAAACGCCTGCTGACAGAGATCACCAACCGGCTTTCGTTTTTGAATGATGTCGGCTTAAGTTATTTAACATTGAACCGGCTATCAAACACGCTTTCAGGCGGTGAATCCCAGCGCATTAACCTGGCTACTTCATTGGGCAGTAGTTTGGTGGGATCGGTTTATGTTTTGGATGAGCCAAGTATCGGCCTGCATCCGCGGGATACGCAAAGACTGATCAGTGTTTTAAAATCGCTGCGCGATGTAGGTAATACGGTGCTGGTAGTTGAGCATGAGGAAGAAATTATGAAGGCCGCTGACCACATCATCGATATCGGCCCGGAAGCCGGCACCCATGGCGGCCACCTGGTGTTTACCGGGACTTACGAAGAGATTATTAAGGACGAAAAAAGCCTTACCGGCAAATACCTGAGCGGCAGGGAAGAAATTTCCATTCCCAAAACACGCCGCAAATGGCACGACTTTATTGAAATAAAAGGCGCCCGCGAAAACAACCTGAAACATGTGAACGCGAAATTTCCGCTCGGTGTGCTTACCGTGGTGACCGGCGTTTCCGGCTCTGGTAAAACCAGTCTGGTGAAACGGATACTGGCGCCTGCATTGCAAAAAACACTCGGCAATTATAACGCTGAGCAAACTGGCGCATACGACTCCATCGACGGCGACTACGGCAAGGTGGAGCAAGTGGAACTGGTGGATCAAAATCCGATTGGCCGATCGTCGCGCTCAAACCCGGTTACCTATGTAAAGGCATGGGATGAGATTCGAAACCTTTACGCGGGTCAGGCCAGGGCAAAGGCGGCGGGTTTGAAACCATCCGCTTTTTCGTTCAACGTTGAAGGCGGCCGCTGCGATGTTTGCCAGGGCGAAGGCGAGGTGAAGATAGAAATGCAGTTTATGGCTGACATCTTCCTTACCTGCGAAACGTGCGGGGGCAAGCGCTTTAAACAACATATCCTGGACGTTACTTATAAAGATAAAAGCGTAGCCGAGGTACTGGGCATGACCATTGAGGAAGCACTGGAGTTTTTCTCCAAAGAGCCAAAGATCATCGCCAAAATAAAACCGCTGATGGATGTGGGCCTGGGCTATGTGCAACTGGGGCAATCGTCCAATACCCTATCGGGTGGCGAGGCTCAACGCATCAAACTCGCGTCATTCCTGGTAAAAGGCAATAACACCAATAAAACCCTGTTCATTTTTGACGAACCAACTACCGGCCTGCACTTTGCCGACATCAAAAAACTGCTGAAATCATTTGATGCCCTGCTTGAACACGGCAATACCATCATCGTTATCGAGCACAACATGGATGTGATAAAATGCGCTGATTGGGTGATCGACATCGGCCCGGAAGGTGGAGATAACGGAGGTAAAGTGATGTTTGAAGGCGTGCCGGAGGATTTGATTAAAATTGAGGATTCGTATACGGGGAAATTCCTGAAAGAAAGGTTTTTGTAGAGACGCAATATTTTGCGTCTCGGACCCAATTATTTCGTTCAGAGACGCAAAATATACGATCTCTACGCGTAATTATCTAAGGCTGATTCCAATACCCTTTTTATTTCCGTCTTTAACTTTTCCGGTTTCATTACCGTTACCGTTTCGCCGTACGATAATAGTTCCATTATAAAATCATGAGTGATAAAAACCCTTAGGCTAATTTGGAGTTTTTCCGGCGTATGAAAAACTACTTGCTGACTTTCATGCAAGGGAAGTGATTGAATGTATTTGCCCTGGTAAGCATCAAATAATAACTCTACCTCACTTGGCTCCTTTTCATCCGGGGTGATAATACCAAAGCAGTTTCGGTAAATTTCCTCTACATTGTATTCCTTTTTACTTTCAAAATGCTTTTTTGTGATCTCCAAATCGGCTAACCGGTCAAGGGCAAACCGTTTTGTTTTGTTATCTGCCAGGTCTTTTGCCAATATATACCATCGGTTTTTAAACTCTTTTAGGGCGAAAGGTTCGACAATACAAGTTCTTGGTTTATCCTCCCAAAAATCCTGAAAGGTGAAGGTGATCTTCAACGTGTTTTTTATGGCATGAAGTAAGCCGTATAAGTTTTCCGTGCCTTTGGGTTTTCGATTTTCGAAATGAACATATTTTGATATGCCTTCAGCAATATTGAGCGCGTTAAAGGTGTCAAAAGCTTCCAGCAAACGCCCTTTTATTTGCGATTGGTTATCATCGATAATACTGTATGTTTTTTCCGAAAAATCATATTTGATCTCGATTTTGTATAAAGTAAAAATCTCATCGATATCCCGCTTAAAGGTTTTTGGGGAAACAACGAGTTTATATCCTTGGACTTCCGCCTCTCTGGCCAGGTAATCCTCAATTTCCCTGAGAGACGCTGGGCGTTTCCTTAACATATTGATGATAAGGGATTGGCGGGTTATAGATTCGCGGATGGACATATGTAATAAGCCTTATTTGCCAAAAAGAGTCATAACATTAATATAAAACATGGCTTTCTCAAGTGTTTTTATAACATCGAACTATTTCTTTATTAAGTGACTTAACAAATTCTTCGGCAGTAAACGTTCCTTTTTCTTCCACCGTTGTAAAGCCATTTTCATCTTGGTTTTCTGCATATGCATAACAGAGCAAATCATCGTCTGTGCAAACAGTTATTTCAAGTTTTCCGTTAATTTTTATAAAAAATATATTATACCCTCCATCACTATTGCAATCGGATTTTTCAAGTTTACTATTTATGATTGAAGAAAGGTTTTCGACATCCAACAAAAAATGAATCTTTTCCATCTTTGCATTGGTTTCATTTTTCATGATATCTAGTGTTTCGCTAATTTCTCTCGCGGCTTTTAAATGATTATTGTTTTCTAAAAGCATCGTCTTAATTTCTTTTTGCATATCGTGATAAGATGTTTGATGAGTTAAAAATTGTATTACAGTTAAATACCCTTTTATTGTTTCTTTTATTGT
>Ga0210389_10000985_pt1 | contig 24017 bp, 20 predicted proteins | sample IncBWH28OmetaG_FD_160127 | JGI IMG/M metagenome (GOLD analysis project Ga0210389, IMG submission 160127) | Forest soil microbial communities from Barre Woods Harvard Forest LTER site, Petersham, Massachusetts, United States - Inc-BW-H-28-O ...
TTGAAACGCAGCTGCCGGAAATTTTTTCACGATTTTATTCCAGCTTGTCGCGGCGCACGTGCGGCGTATGCGGCACCGTCATGCAGGCGCCCGCCTGACCGCGCCAGATCCCATGCGCGCGCAAGCCGCGGCTCTGGATGCGGCGGATCCCCTCGCCGGTTTCGCGCAGGAGTTTCATCATCCGCACGATTCGCAAGGACGCAAGCTGCTGTACTTTGGCGGCCACTCCTTAGGCTTGCAGCCCAAGTCCGCCGCCGCAATGATCGAGCAGGAACTTGCCGACTGGCGGCGCCTCGGCGTGCTCGGTCACCACGAAGCCGCACGTCCGTGGATTCCCTATCACGAGCGCGCCGCGCCGGCGCTCGCAGAGCTGGCCGGCGCCATGGAGGGCGAAGTCGTCGCCATGAACTCATTGACGGTGAATCTGCACCTGATGATGGTCAGTTTCTTTCGGCCCGATGCGACGCGCAATACCGTGCTGATCGAGAGTTCGGCTTTTCCGTCGGATCGTTACGCCGTCGTTTCTCAGCTCGAATTTCATGGCCTCACACTCTCGCAAAATTTGATCGAAATTCAACCGCGGCACGGCGAACGTACGCTGCGGACCGCGGACATGATCGAGCGCATCGAACGGGAAGGCAGCCGATTGGCATTGGTGCTCCTGCCCGGAGTGAATACCTCACGGGGCAACTTCTCGACATGCCGGCGCTGATCGCGGCGGCGCGCCGCGTCGGCGCCAACGTGGGTGTCGACCTCGCTCATGCGATCGGCAATACACCCTTGCAATTGCACGATTGGAATCCGGACTTCGCCGTCTGGTGCAGCTATAAGTACCTCAATGCAGGCCCCGGCGCGGTCGGCGGCTGCTTCGTGCATGAGCGGCATGCTCGGAATTTCAGCCTGCCGCGATTTGCCGGCTGGTGGGGGCACAACAAAGCGGAGCGGTTTCTCTACGATCCCAAATTCGATCCGATCGCCGGCGCTCAAGGTTGGCAGATCAGCAATCCGCCCATCATGTCGACGGCGCCGCTGCTGGCATCGTTGGAGATTTTTCAGCGGGCAGGAATGCGCGCCTTGCGCGCCAAGTCCATCGCGCTCACGGGGTTCATGCAGAAGCTCATCGAGGAGCGTCTGCCCAAACTGATGGAGATCATTACCCCAGAGCCCCCGGAGCAGCGCGGCTGTCAGTTGAGCGTGCGGATCATGCGCCCCGCCGCGGAAGCAAGACGCTGCCAAGAAGCGCTCACGGCGGCGGGCGTAATAGGCGATTGGCGCGAGCCCGATGTGCTGCGGCTGGCGCCGATCCCGCTTTACAACTCGTTCGCCGATGTCCTTGCCGCAGTGGACGTTCTGGCGCGATCTTTGCGCGGCAGCCCTCCGTGATCCGCATTGTCGGCGCAGGTCCGACCGGTGCGCTGCTCGCCATTCTCTTGGCCACGCGCGGCGAGCAGATCGAGTTGTACGAATCGCGCCCGGACCCGAGATACTTGCCGGCAGGTTCCGGCCGATCCATCAACTTGGCGCTGGCCGATCGCGGAATCCACGCCCTCAAAGCGGCGGGCGTGTTCGACGGCGTGGCTTCGGCCCTGCTGCCCATGCGCGGCCGGCTGATTCATTACGAAAATGGCGAGACCGCGTTTCAACCCTACGGGCAGCGGCCCAATGAAGTGATTTATTCAGTTTCCCGGCATCGACTCAACCAAGCGCTGATCGAAGTCGCAGCCGCCCGACCCGGCGTGCGGCTGCACTTCCAACATCGGCTCGAAACAGCGGATTTCAGCACCAATACAGCGCAGATTCGCGACCAGGAGAATGATCGGGTTCTCACCGTGCCGATGCAGCCGCTGCTCGCCACCGACGGTGCCGGCTCAGCCGTGCGCCGCGAGATGTCCGGCCAAAAGCTGATTCAAGCGGCCGAAATCGACCTCGAGCATGGCTACAAGGAATTATCCATTCCGGCAGGGGAGCGCGGCTCTTTTCGCATGGCCAACGATGCGCTGCATATTTGGCCGCGTGGCAACTTCATGCTGATTGCGCTGCCAAACGATGACGGCAGCTTCACCGCAACGCTGTTTCTGCCGAAGCGGGGACCGGTGAGTTTCGCATCGCTGCGCGATGCCGCCGCCATCGATGCGTTTTTGGTGCGCAATTTTCCGGATGCCCGCGAACTCATGCCGAACGCCCTCGCGGAATTCAGTGCCCATCCGGTGGGGTTCTTGGGAACCGTGGCCGCCCACCCGTGGCACGCTCGAGGCCAGGCAGCCCTGATCGGCGACGCGGCGCATGCCATGGTTCCGTTTCATGGCCAAGGCATGAATTGTTGCTTCGAAGACTGCATCGAATTCGACGCCTGCGTCGCGCGGCGTGCGTCCTGGGAGACGGTGTTCCAGGAATTCGGCGCCGCCCGCAAACCCAACACCGATGCAATCGCCGCCATGGCGCTGGAAAATTACATGGAGATGCGCGAAAGCGTTGCGGAGCCCAAATTCCAGCTGCAGCAGGCGCTGTCTCTTGAACTCGAGCGGCGCTTTCCGCGGCGCTTCATCCCGCGCTATTCCATGGTGATGTTTCATCATGAGATTCCCTACCTCACCGCTCAACGGCGCGGAGCGGTGCAGTCCGAGATCCTGTCCGATCTGACGCGCGGCGCGGTCGATGCACTGTCGAAAGTCGATTTCGAGCGCGCGGAGCGCGAGATAAACATGCGCCTGCCGCAGCTATAGGCACTGGTTCGAAGGGTTGGCAGGGGAGCGAGTCCGCGGTACAGCGCGACTTGACCGGGAAGAGGAACTCATCGGCAAAAAGGACGTGCAGCCCGCCAAGCGGGGTCCCGCCACGAAGTTGCAGTAGCAGATCGAACGTATCCAGCGTCTGCCGCGCGCCAAGCGGCGTTTCGTCATCGAGATGCTCGACACCCACGATGAGGCCATCGCCGCCATGCTCTCGGCCATCCGACAACTGATGAACCCGCCGGCGCCGAAGCGCCGGCCCATAGGCCTCACCGCCAACTTCGACGAGAAGCCGAAGAGGCAGACCCCGCTGCACCGGCCGGACCGGCAACAGACCCGCGGTTTGGTCCAAAGAGCAGCCGGACGTCTATCCTGCACTCAACTCATCGGCTTCCACTTTTGGGCCTTGCTCGTCGTCACTTCACTGCTGAGGTCAGAAGCCCAGCTCGGGGGCTACTTGGATCAACTTGCATCATTTTGCTGGCGCTAGCCTATCCTGCCCTCACAAAATATAGACCCAAAAAATGCCAGCACTCTGATGCATCAGGCACACACGTAACAAACGACATCGCCCAAAAAGTTCGGCTGCCGAACTTCTCGTCGTCGATTCATCGCCGTTGATGGATGCGTCGGGCGTACCATTACGCCCCTAACCCATTTTGCTTCTCTGGTGGCCCAGGCCCAGCAGGTTCGACGATCACAGCATAGGGTCTCGCAGACACAGCCAACCCCGTGGCCCGACAGCCACCGGCCATCCTGCACGGGCACTTAGCCCCGGCTCAGCTGTTCGTTGAGTTTCTGTATCCTATTTGCAAAAGCCAATCGCGCATTACGATAGTCGGAGTTTTGCGTTAACGTCTGGAATGGTTCATCCAAAGCAGGTGAGTCGGCTTTCCCTTCGAGATCTGCAATGCCGCGCAACAAGTCTCTATAAGACGAATTGCTCTCTCTGAGACCCGCCTCCTCAGCCTCGGTCCATTCCTTGATAAGTCTTTCATTGATCCTAGTGAGAGACTTTCGGGTCATGATGTCGGGCATATCGCCTTTGATTAAATATTCAAAACGCAACGCCTCGCGCTCGTTGTAGAGAATTTGCAGTCTGAAGACCTTTTGTAACGCAAGCGTTCGATCCGGCCATTCTTTGATTGAACATTTCTCCGCGAGCATCAGAAGTGACTTGGCCCACTCCAAGTACTCTCGATAGGTCTCCCGGACTATGATCGCCTGATTGCCGGTACGTGTTGAATGACGATTCATCAAATTCCGCCTGCTGGAACAATAACTATGCTGGCACACACGTTGGACATACTGGGGGAGCGATTCCAAGAATATTATCGATGTACGATCCGGCTGATTTGAATAAATTAAATAGCTGATACCAGAAGTTCTGCGGTGGAGGTTCCGGCAACGGTTCGGGTACTCCTACTCTGGGAGTATATTGCGGAGTCTTTCCAAATTCCGCAGGTGAGACCGGTCGCGTTCTGATTGCCTCAAGGAAAGGATCAATAAACGGGGCCTCCTGTGCGAGCAAAGGTCCTTGTGCGAATTGAGACCCATTCTGGGCCGTGCTCTGCGCAGTGACGACAATTTCCTGGAGCCCATCGCTCGATGTCTGACTTGGGGACGTCTGACTTTGCGCCGAGCCTTGATTTTGCACCGAACTTGCGTCAGTACTTGCGTCCGGAGTCGTGTCCGGACTCTGCGCCAAGGTGCGAAGAACTGAATTCTAGGGGCCAACACCTCCGATTGCGGCTTTTATTATTCCGATACCCAACAAAGCCGCTACCATCAAAAGGCCCACACCTAGCGATGCAAGAAAGTGTTTTCCCTTCGGATACTGTTCGAATTCCGATTTGTAGCGCAACCATTGATGTTTTCTCACCAGTGCGGAATAGGTGAGTAGTAGGACAAAGGCATATCCAAGAGCCACACCAAATTTCGGGAAAGCAATTGGCGTACGTCCGGCAAGCAATGCGATACCACAAATCAGCTCTAACAGCAGGAAATATTCCAAAAGCGCCATCCCGAATACGGCGTTGCCCTCACTCCATACGTGATTGCCAAACGACGTGGCGCATCTGTACTGTACGTAAAACGTAAACACGTATATTTTCTCGAATCGTCGCAATAGTGACATTAAAAATCCTTTATCACCCGCTAATGATCCTAGCAACCAGTCTCTGCGTAGGCGGAGAGGTAGTCCGCTCCATAGTTCTCGATGCCGCCCGGATAGAACGCGTCAATCGAGAAATACACTCCGGCTCCGATGGCGCCGACGGGACCCCCATAAACTGCCACAAATCCGACACCGGCGTCACGGCCCGTGGCAAGTCCAGTCTTGCTTGCATCAACGGCATCCAAAAATAGAGTAGTACCGATGCTGTATTTACCGACCACGTGTGCGGCGTTTCTGACACCAAAAGTGTTTAAGTATCGGTTAAGCGTCCAGCCTCTCGAAGTTATCAAAGCAAGCTCCGACCATTGTTCAAGGGTTGACGCTACGTTGCCAATGGCGGTGTTGACGCGTGTTGCCACCACGACAATTGTGTCGAGCAGAGAGTCCAATGGCGTGCTTTGCGTCCCTCCGATTGTTTGCGCCGTGATGGCAATTGGCTGCAAATCAGAATCGTCGCCAGACGCACTTTGCGCCCAGTAGGGTTACTGCAAATGCGGTGGCTCACCAATTTCCGATTGCGAATCATGCTCGGCGTTCACAATTGCCGCAAAACCTTTGCCCCAAAAATATCCCAGGTGGAGTGCGACAGGGACGCCAAAGAACACGCCTGCCAGCATACCGAGAACCATCATTGGGCCGAAGAGGGTGCCGGAGTCGGCGGTTGAACCGAGCCAGCTGACGATGATTATTATGCTGATTGCTGTTGAAAACCCGAATAGCCTAACGCCATAGTCGTATACGAGTCTCTCCCATGCACTGCGACCGCATCGCCACAATTGCCGCCAAGTGCGCGCGGTCCACCAGCCGCCGACGGCAAAGATCGATGAGAGGATTACGATGAACCGCCATCGCGTACTTATGACGAACCCGACATCAGATCCGTGCGTGTGAATGCCGCTAAAACTCAGGATGGCTGTCGAACACAAACCGAACGCTATTGCCGCTAGAACGAGGTCGGCGCATGGTAGACGCATGAAACGGTCGACAGGTCCCGCATTAAATCCTTGGGATAGCGCGCCTACACTTAGTATAATGGTTCCCCCGAAATCCACGCCTATTCCGGTAGTGGTCACAGTAGCCAATTCGCCAAATGCGTAGATAGCACCTGCACCCCCACCTATCACAGTGCTCGTTCCAACAAGAGCTCCAGCAGCCGTCACAAAGTTGTTCGGCTGTTGTGACATTGCCGACATACTAAGCGTGCTCGTAGCTGCTGAGAAGTCCGCCATCCCGATCGTGGGATCTGGAACAAAATCAAGGCCGGGAATCGTCAAGGTGGCGCCGCCAGATTGCGCCTGAAGATACTGCGCCGCGGCTACGTGCGGGTTGAATGCATTCGGGTCATTGAATGAATTACTTTGCGCCGAAGAATCGCGAGCTGCCGCGGCCACCGCGGCCACCGCGGCCGCCGCGTTTAACGAAGCGGCGTCGTCAGCGCCGTTCGCGTCCGCAATGGTAATGGATGTTCCATTGCTAGGATCGGTCGAAGTCAAATAGCCGTCATTAGCGCCAGGACCCCAGCCATTGTTACTACCTCTGCCGCCGTAACTGTAGAACTCCTGTATTCCATTATCTGCGTCAAATTGTGCAGCCGCATAATTTGGATTATTTGGCTTCGCGCAGCCGTGCTGCGGGCAGCTATCAAATCCAGTGGGGTCCGTGAACGAGAGCGGATTGTTGTTTACGTAGCTATAGCGATTGTAGTTCTGGGCGTTGCTTGGATCAGTGATATGAGGATCTGGTGATATGAATCGCCCCAGTATCGCGTCCTCTACCCGTCCGTTCATGTGGTTCAGCCCCATCGACTGGCCTAGCCACGTTTGGAACGTGTATCCCTGGCGACTCAAACTCGCAATCGTATTGAGGTCCGCTGTGGTCGGAGCGCCCGACCAAGTGACCGGGTTGCGCCGTGCTCCGAAGGCGGAGAAACTTTCGGGGACGTCAACAGCGCCTGCGTTTGATGTAATGGCTGAAATGCTGCCCTGGTGGTCTTCCAACATGTAGCTCATTGTATTGATGCCGGCTGCGGTCCGGCTGTACACCGCGATCGGCTCGTTTCCGGCATAGATGTAGTGACGATTGTCTGTTGTGGTCCCCGCAACCACGACGTCCATCAGGCCGCCGACGTAGAATGTGGTTTCATTTCCACCGGGTCCGGTGTAATTTTGCTGCACGCGCTGCCGTTCCGGACCGTAGTTGATGGCGACGGTTTCCGAGCCTGTGGCGTCGGTCGCGGCAATTGACTTCGGGTAATTGAAACTCGTCCAGGAAATATTCGCAGTCGCACTCGCCCGGTTTGTCATGTTGCCGTTGGCATCATACGCGAAGCTCGGATTTACTATTCCATTGAACGTGCCCGCAATTGATGTGACTGCGTGCGGCCGCGGTTGACCCGCTGCGGGATAGGTATACGTTCCAACCCCGGTTTGTGTAGTGATATTGCCAGGCCCCGCAACTCCGCCATCGTAGACGAACGTAGGACTGGAGCAGCTGCTCAAGAGCGTAGCGCAAGTAAGACGATTATCCGCATCGTAAAAGAAATTCTCGGTCAACCCAGGCGCATTGTTGTTTTGACGTTCAGTTATATTGCCGTTTTCGTCTTCGGTGTAGGTTTGGTTCAAGAGGCTCGCACCTCCGCCAACCCCCGCAGTAGCCGCACTCAGCCAGGAAGTCACACTGTCATAGGTTCGATTGCTCACCACGCCGTTACCGAGTGTCTCCTGTGTGATCTGGCCAAAGGCGTTCATCGCATTGGCGGTCCACAGCGTACAGCTCGTACCACAGGTAGTTGTTGTATCAGTCGTATCCGTAACGGATTGGAGTAGGCCATTTTGATAGGCGTACTGCAACTTTAAGGCAACGCTCGAAGTGCTAATCGGGTAAGTCAAAGTGCTGAGAAACCCGGTAGTAGCGTCATATGCTGTGGTGAATAAATAAACACCTCCGGGATCGTGGCCCGGATTGCTGGACTCGGCGATGGTCCGTGTCGAGGGGCGACCGATTGAATCAAATGTTCTGGTCTCTTGGTAAATCGGGGTAGTTCCGCAGCTCGTGGGTGGGGTGCCGGAAGTTCCGGTGCACTCGGATATCAACTGTCCCACATTATGACTTGCGGGTGTCGATCCGTAAGTCCATTGCGTAAATAGATCGGGTTCGCTGCGCGTTAGAGGCCGCGAAAGCGCGTCATATGACATGGAAAATGACTGACCTTTTGCATCAGTCCACCCCGTGAGCTCACCCAAGGAATCTACGGTGTACGTCCAGGCGCCGCGATCGGCATCAGTTGCCGCGACGCGGAATGGTTTCAGACCGTACTTGTAGGTCACGCCCGACAACAACGTATTACCAACGTTGTCCGTGACGCCAGTCAGGCTTCCGGCGGCGTCAAAACTGCGCGTGATGTTGTAGCCGACGGCATCCATGGTCTGACGCAGCCATCCATTCACATCGGTAATGGTGGTCTTAGTGTTCCCATAAGGATCAGAAACAGAGCGTTTGCGGCCTGAATACTGAATCCTGGTGGTTTGCAGAGTGCTATTGGTCGCGCTGATCGGACGCTGTATTTGAGTCAATCGATTCAGTGCATCGTATGCGTATGTTTGGGAACCGGGTGCCGATGCTGAAGTTAGGTACGGAAAGGTTTTCCCAATTACGCGCCCAAGGGAGTCAAACTGGCGGACACTCGTCCAAGCACTAGCACCGCTGAGTAGCGTGTCCCATCTATATATCTGCCGATCCAACATGTCAAAGTACAAAGCGCTCGTGGTCACTACGTGGGACGCCGTATCAAGGATCTGCTGGGTTACTACCATACGAGGCAGCGGGCCACAGCCCACACACGGTGCATATGTCCACACAGTCGACGTACCGTCCGGGCGCGTTTCCTTATTTTTACGGCCAAAGGGGTCGTAGAGCCAGGAGGTCGTCAAGTTATTCGGACTTGTGACGCTGTCAGGGACACCGAACGCAAGACTCTGATCAGAGGTGTAGATCGCTGTGGTCGTTGCACCCGATGGATCGGTAGCGCTGCTTAAGAATTGGCCCGTTGTGCCCCAATTGAGCGTCGTCAATCTGCTCGCCGGCGATGAGGGCATGTTCGCGCCGGTCACGGTGTCGGTATGGACGTTGCCAAAACTGTCGAATGTCAGTGCCTCGGTCACATTGAAAAGTCCGCTAGTTTCGGTGACTGTACTACTCATGATTCGACACGCGGACGGCGTATCCGGCGCAAATGTCTTAGTTCGCGTCACCGAAGTGCTGCCGGGGAGCGTGGAGCTATAATCGACCTCCGTCTTATCCAGCATATTCAAACACCATGCCGCGAGATCGGTCGTCGGATTGGTATAAATGTCGGTGCTGTTGGTTGTTGTAGTCGTCCAGGTATATCCATTGTACGGATTGGAAGGCGACCCTGGATCATTATCCGTTACGGTCTTGACGATCTTGGTCGCATTACCGTAGTTGTCGAACGTGTAGTTGAACGTTGTCGTTGTAATGAGATCGGTATTTTCAGCACCGCCGACTTCATAGTCACTCCGAACGGTAGTCCCAATGTAGGGGAAATAACGTTGCTGATTGGGGGCTGTACTGAGCGTAGTAGTGCTCAATGTATTGCTAACAATTCTAATCGGCTTAGTGTTCAGAGGGTCTTGAGCTCGAACGTCATACGTCACCATGCCGGTATCTGGAAACACCCGGCCGTAGTCCACGGTTTCGAAGATACCGGTGCGCGAGTCAAGGTGTTGCTGAGCGCCGAAACCGGCGAATCCACGTCCCTGCAGATTTAGAGCTGCCCCGGCATACCAGAAAGTTTTTTGATAGGTACCGCTCGCCGTGCTCGGATCACTAAAAGTCGCCTGATAGACGACGTAGAGAGGCCCAAGGTAATTTTGGTAGGGAAAGACTTGATCATTCCAAACGCCATAGTAAGCCTCTGTAATCGGTATATACAGTGGGCTGGCCGAGTTGCCGTAGCCGTCCGCGAATGTGCTGGCGAAGTCCGAAGTTCCGTTGTGCAAGTAATAGGAAAGAGCACCGCTGGAACTCCAAACCCCCAAATCATCCAATCCATCGCCATTCGCATCCATCGCCACGTATGTATTGCTGGCAGAGTAAGGTATCGAGGTCGTAGTTAACGTGGGTGCGCCTGTCGCCTTTGAGAGATATACGCCAATTGTGGATCCATTGGCGACCAAGAGGTCGGTCCGCTTATCGCCGTCCCAATCCAGCGCGCCAATGACGACATTGGCAAGCGCGTAGCTCACTGGAACCGTGCCATCGCAGCCCGACACATAGAGCTTGTTAAGCGCTACATAGTCCGTGCATGCATCGTCGTTCCAGTCGGTAAAGAATGCCGAGTGCGTGCTGCCGTTGCCGCTCAGAATGAGCGACGGAGTAAAGCCAGTTCCGGTCGATAAGAGTTCATAGTCGGAAACTACGAAATTCCCCGACTTGCCGGTGACCAATTCGATCGCCAGATCGTCTCGACCGTCTCCATTGAAGTCGTAGCGACGAAGCTTTCCCCATTGCGAATCCGGAGTTAGAAGGTTTCCACCCGCCGTCGTGGTGAATGTATTGGTCAAAGTCAGCGTAGAGCTGAAACTTGCTGCACCTGCGGAGCTTGTGTTCAACTGCTGATAAAGCGTTAGGGTCGTTTTGCCGGTACCCGAGTTGAAAGCGCTATAGAGACTGATTAGATCTGGACGGCCGTCGCCATCAACATCGGCGAGTTGGTATTGGTAGGCGGTCGAATCATAAGCGATACCGGTCGATGTGCCCGTGAAGCTCGACCCATTCCACGTGTAGTAGTACCAGGTGCTGCCGTTATTGGAGAGAAAGCCGTCTTGCGTTCCGCCTGTGAGGTTCCCGATCAACCCAATTCCCGTGATTCCAGTATTGATGGGAGTGCCGTATCCGCTCGCGGAGGCGAACGCGACATACCAGGGCCCGGTTCCCGTTGGGTTATAGACAAGATCAGGGTATCCGTCGCCGTTCAAATCGTAGCGTGCCTTGAGAAGAGCACCGCCTGTACTCAATGCCGTATTCAACGTGGCGGAAACGCCCGGGCTGCCGGTCTGGTAGCCAATCGTCGTGGACAAGAGGCAATTGGATTGCGCAGAGTCCGCACACTCCTGCACTTTGATGAGTTCCTCGCGACCGGTGAGTGGAGATGCCTGGTAGGTGAGGAAGTAGTCTTTGACGACCGTCGTGGTGCCTATAAGAACTTCAATTGAAGTCAGCAGCTCCGTATTGCTAACCAACGTGCCGGCTTCGTACTGGTTGATCGAGCTTTGGGGCGCGTTTGTACCGTAGTTAAATTGCATCGTGTAGGTATAAGTGGAGGAGCCTGCAGTGGCGGGGGTCCACAGAATCTTGTTAGGCACAGATGTGCCTGAAAGCGATGAGCCGGACGGCAAATAATTGATGACGTAGTTGTTCCCTGCCGGAGATCTATCGACGACTTTGCTCAGGAACCACGTCAAAACAGTTGTCGTGCCGTTTGCCAACGCTTGGGAATTTGCGCCATTGCCGTTGCCATCAACGAATCCGTAATAGTAGGTGAGGCCATTTCTGGCCTGCACCATGAAGTATGCGATTCCTGTGATGCCGGTCGCGCCGTATGCAGTAATGTTGGAAAAGTCCGCGATTTCTGTTTGATAGGTCGAATTTGCCGCGCCGTAGGTTCCTGAAGCTGATGTCAACCGCAATCGCATACCATTCATGCAATAGCCGTCACTCGCCACCAAGGCTACTGGCGCTGGCGTGGTGTCTTGGGCAACAGTCAAATTGCAGCGGGTAATCTGGCCTAGGCCCGCGAGTGACCAACCGATTCCGAGGGGTCCTATCGAGGATTGGCTATCGTAGAAAAGTGAAATGTTCGGCTGCACGCCTCGCGGTCCAGGAGGTGCCTCGATGGGAATCGAATATTGAGCACTGCCAACTGCGGATACGTTGAAGTGCCCTGGAGTCCGTCCTACGCTCTGTGCCTCTGCTGCATTGAGGAACGCAAACCATATCAACAAGGCAACTGAGAGCCGACTGGTCATGTGACGGTCCTTGTCATTTCGAGGAAATATCTAGATGCGTGCGACTCTTCGGAACAAAAGCCAATCGCAGCGACGCGAGTTGGCGCGGCGAGTTGATATCATTTTGAGCATGGAAGACAAACGTGCCGGGAAAGAATGTTGGGCGCCAAATCGAATGGATTCGGCGGTCCGACATTGAGATGTGCGCCGAGTAAATCGGATTGCACCGCGCTCAAATATGCTCAATATTTTATTGGCAACTTGTATCAACGGCTTCCCTACCTTTCACGCGAAAACTTTAGGTTCTTAGCCGCGTCTTCCCTTTCCCTGGTTGCATAAAACGTACGCGCTTTTGTTCGGCCCGTCAATTCGGTTCGAGCATGATCTACTGATCCCCGCGTGCCCGAGGCGGAATCTCATATTCCTCGTTCGATGCGCCTTCAACATACGCCAGCCCGACAAAATTTAGCGCGATCGATTGAGTGAAAACCTTAATGCTTGGAGGGGCAGGTAACGGCGATGCTTGTTGTATCGCCAAGACGAGCGATCGCTGCCAAGCCGCAGAGCCGTTACAGCGCGGCAGAAGAATTTCCCGCACGTTACCTCTGTTGTCCTGAATGATTTGTGCCTGGCATTGGAAAGATTCATCGGCGTCTGACGGCTGTTTGGCGGCAGCGTTTTCGTTTATCGGTGTCCGGGGTCGGCGCCAGACTCGATCGATGCGCGCTCGGATTTGCCCGGTATAGATTCCGAACAATCTTGCCAGCTCGGCACTATCGCCACTGTCGCTTGTTGGTTTGGAAACTTGATCTTCGCTAAGCGCTAGCGCCTCAATATTCAGCGTCGCCGGCGGGTCGGCATTCACGGGCGACCTGACCTTCATTTTTCTTAGATCGGGAAGCGAAGAGACGAGGTTCTGTACGGCGGCCTGAGTTGAAGCGGTCATTGTCGGTAACGAGATCAGCACCAGGCTTTCCGCGGAATCGCTTTTTGATTTCGAGAGTGCTTCCGCCGATTCCGGTACCTCGGGTGGCTCTATTTTGGGGCCGCTACCCCAGGGGACTGACTTGATGAGTAACGTGTGAAGGAGCAGTGTGCCGAGAATGCCGATAAGAGTTGGGGGCAGAAACCGCCGCGGAGCGCGCGCTTCGGGAATGACGGGCGGCGGGGAATCCCGCCAATCGACGACGTCCATTTTTTGGGAGCTGTCCATTGTCCCGTTGTCCTTTATGCCGCGCGGTAGCTAAGTTGCCGGCACCCACGCGTCGTAACAATCCTAGCTCGATCGATAACAATTCACAAAAGATTTCCGGAGTGGAGCCAATCGCTAGCGCGGGCCCGGCGCAGATTTTTGGGAGGACAGTGAAGTTCGCCGATCGGCGAGCAAACGAAGTATGCCGGCGCTCATAAGAGCCCCGCTCGGCGAATGGTCCGATCGAGAGTCAAAAAACTGAAGGCGTAGGCATTCTTTTCATCGGCTTCGTACCATTCGCGCCTTGATTCGGTCCATTCGGGATCTCGCCAGGCGCTGAAAAACGTGTCGCCGTCCGCGATCCTCGTGTGAACCAGGGTAAGGTGGATGCGCGATGCCTGCGGCAGGCACAGTCGATAGATTTCGGCGCCGCCGATCACCATCAGAGGCCCGTCGCTCCCCGCGCCGAATTGGCCCTCCTCCAGCGTACGCACTACTTTGCAGTCCGCCGGTGCGAAATCGCTCGAGCGGCTCAACACCCAATTGGTTCGGCCCGGCAACGCCTTGCCGATCGACTCGTAAGTCTTGCGGCCCATGAGAATGTGATGTCCCATCGTCAAGGATTTGAAGTGCCGCAGGTCCGCCGGCAAGCGCCATGGCAGCTGGTTGGCGCGCCCGATCACGTCGTTTTCGGAAACCGCCACCACCAATTCCACAACAGCATTCGTCATCCGGCTCTCTCAAAAAGCGAAAGCGGATTTATACGCCGGCCGGCACCATCTCGCCAGCCGGCGCCATCAGTTTGTCTTAGCGTGCAGCGAGCGTTGCCTCCGATCCGTTCAGCGGCGTCGCGCTAAGCGCGACCTGAGTGCCCCGCGCGTCGGTCGTGCAGGTTGCACGCGCCAGTGTCGCACCCGTCTTCAGGTCATGAGCTTGCAGGTAGAAGGTATATTCGTGCTTGCTGTAGTAGTCGACGATCGAGCTTTCCACCGAACCGCCGCGGTATTTCAGCTTGAATGCCGGCGCGCCGGATCCCGGCGATGCCGTGCTCGCCGCGAAAGCGCGCGCGCAGGCTTCGAGTGCGGCGTTTTCAGGGGAAGCGAAGGAAACGGCAGGTGATAGTGCCGCGATCGACGCGGCGCCGAGGATGAGAGTCCGAATGATCATGATGGTATTCCTCGCGGAAAAAAATACCAACACCCCAAACCGACACTAGCGCGCCGCGCCCTGTCGAACAAACGAGAAATTCTTTTATCAGCGCGAGGTTTGTCTCATGTATCCGCTGGGTAAACTCACGCGACCCGGCATTCGCTCAAGATCCAGCGCGTCAGCTCCTGCAAATCTTCGCGCGCGCGATCCTCCGGCCGGTGCAGGAGGTAATAGCTCTCATTCGTGGTCAACTCCGCCTCGAATAATTTTACGAGTCCGCCGGCATTGAAGCGATCGGCGCTCAAGCGCGACGGCACCAGGGCAATTCCCACGCCTTGCTCGGCGGCGCGCACCACGGCCGACATGGTGTCGAGGCGCACCAGCCGATTGGGCTTGATCGGTTCGATCCCGAGCCCGGCCGCCCACTTCTCCCAGGCCTCGCGACGCTCCTCATGCAGCAGCAAAGTCTTGCCGTTGAGGTCCGCATAGGTGTCGATGGGGTTGTCCAACAAGAACGCCGGGGAGCAGGCGGCAATGAAATTTTGCGCGAACAATTCGTGCACCACCAGACCGTCCCAAGGACCCGCGCCCACGACGATGGACAAGTCCGCTTCCGGCGGATGCGTCTTCGGCGCGGAAAAAGTTGTTTCGATGCGGATGTCCGTCTCTTCGCGCGCCTGTGAAAACGAGGCGAGCCTCGGCAGCAACAACTCGTTGGCGAAGAACGACGGCACATTCAGCCGGATGATGGTTCGGCCATAGCGGACCTGGAGCTGCTCCGTAACCGACTCGAGCTTGGAAAAGATGTCGTTGATGTGCTCGAGGTAATTTCTGCCGGCATCGGTCAACGTCAGCGTGCGCACGCCGCGTTGAAACAGACTCACACCCAGCTGTTCCTCCAGCGCCTTGATTTGATGACTGATGGCGGATGGCGTGACGAACAATTCTTCGGCCGCGGCTTTGAAGCTCTGCAGCCGCGCGGCGACCTGGAAGGTCTTCAAAAATTTGAGCGAGGGTAAGCGCATATTCAAGGCCTATGATACATCATCGATCCCAAGCAACATTCGTGCCAGGCTAGCGCGCCTGTGATTGCATGGCAGTCTCGCGCTCTGCGCTGCTGATCACGCGCGGACTTGCGATCGGCTTTCCGTCGCTGAAAAAGGGTGTGCGTTGATAGTCGCCGTTGACTCGAGCCTTGAGGATCGTTTTCACGAGCCACCAAATGGTCGTGCCCATTCCCGCCGCTTTCGGTTTGGGATCGCCGATCGCTCCTTGCGGATAGGCGTAGGTGCGAATCGCGCCGAAGGAATCCTGCAGCGGACGCTCGGGAGCTTCCAAGCAATTGTGCAACAGGCCGATGAAGGAGATTTTGTAATTTTCCAGCGTGTTGCCGATGGGCGTTTTACAGCAGCCGGCGTACCAGCGCACCATTCCCTTGTCAGTGAGGCGCATGCAGGCCAATGCGTCCGCGCCTTGAGTGAAGGTCACATTCTTCGGAAGTATCTGAACGATCTCCGATCCGCCCTGCGCGTCCAAGGTCTCGCCTTCCTGTCCCAAGAATCGCGCGAACGCCTGACAGTCGCGGCAGTAGCACACGACGTGATTGGCGCTTTGTGCATCGCTGACCCAGCCCTTGATGGTTCCGCACCGGCATTGCAAAGGATGTTGCATGGCTCTCTTACTATATGACTCAGCTGTTACAGTCGCGAGCGGGTGAATATTTCTCACGCAATCAATCGGTTACCATTAACGCCCATGAATCCTACGCGCGCGCACCTCATTACCGGCAGCTTCGGCAGCGGCAAAACCACTGCCATTCGCTGGCTGATGGCTCGCAAGCCCGAAGAAGAATTGTGGGTGGTCATTCTCAACGAATTTACCGACGCCGGAATCGACGCGCTCAGCGTCGCGCAGTCATCACGCGGAAGCTACGATGTACGATTGGTCGCGGGCGGCTGTTTGTGCTGCGTCGGAGAACTCGAATTTAGCAAGCAGCTGCGCGATCTTCTGCGCAATTTCAAACCCGCGCGTTTATTGATCGAACCGAGCGGCGCGGGCCATGCGGCGGACATCATTGACACGCTGGCGCTGTACGAGTCGCAGAAGGCACTGCAGCTCGACAGCGTCATCTGTCTCGTCGACCCACAGGACGCCGGCCGGATTCTGGCCAAGCGCCCGCCGACCGAATGGTCGCAGATTCAATCGGCCGATGCGTTGTTGCTGTCGAAGCCGGATCTTGCGAATGAAACGCAACGCCGCGATTTCGAGCGGATCGCGGCCGAACAGTATCCCGAAAAAACATTCCTCGGCACCTGCAGCCACGGCGAGCTGCCGCAGGAGGCACTGCGCAAATTCGCGCGCGAGCCGCGATTTTCCCTGGCCCCCAATACCGCTGCCGTTACCGCGCCGCGCTCGAGCGCCTTTGAAATCGCGGGGTTGGGCGGCACCGAGACGCAACTGCAGGCGCTCGGATTCTGGGCGGTGCAATGGATGTTGCCGCGCGAGTTGGTGTTCGCGCGTGCCGTCATCGAACCGCGTCTTACCTGGCTGCTGGAGGCCGATCAAGGCTGGCTGCGACGCATGAAGGGCGTGTTCCGTACCGGACTCGGGCCCTCCTGGCTGGTGCAGTCGCAAGGGCGCGGGCTCGTGGGCGAAGACAGTGCATTTCGGCGCGACAGTCGCATCGAAATTGTGCTCAGTGCAGAGCCGACCGATGAATTTCTGGATTTGTGGCGCGGCCTGTTGCGCGACGCAGCGAATCCTCAGGGAGGGTAAGCAGAGTCGAGGCACTGCGCTTTCGTGCCTCCTCGCTTCCCGCCCCCCCTGGCCATCCGCGCCGCTCAAACTCACAGTCCTGGAGCACTACGAAACCACCCGCTGATGCTCAATCGTTCGCACTCTGCCCGCAACACCTCATGTTCCCTTCCCGACGTCAGAAAACAAACCAGTCTTCCAGCAATCGGCTCGACGTCGACAAAACGGTCATCCGCAGCGTGAATTCTCAAGACCCCGCCATCGGTGGACTGCCACGCCGGATTCAGATATAGCACCAAGGACAGCTTGCGTTGCGTGCTTCCCTGCGGCTGGTCGACATGGCGGCTATAAGCCGCACCCGCCGGATACTTCGCATAGTGGAGCTCCAACTCCAACAGCCCCAAGAATGCCTCGCGGTTCAATTGCAGACGCAAGTCCTCGAGGCGCTCGAGCAGAGTGCGTTCCGGCGGCAGCAGCGGCTCGCTCAGCCAGCAGGTGAAATCGCCGCGGATGTGATCGCGGCGCCGCTCCGCGCCCTGCCGGCCGATGCGGGCCGGCGCGAAGTCCCCGCGCAACTCGCGAGTCCGCGCACACTCCCGCAACGCGAATACTTCGGTGCCCGAGGCAAACTGATCTTGAATGGAAATCCCGCTTGCACGGAGCTCAGCGCTTACTGAGTTGGCGCTTACACGCGGGTCGGCGCTTACACTCAAGTTATCGCTCGCTTACCGCGTCCGCTTGCGCGGCTTCGCTCGCTTCGCGCGCCCTTTCGGGCCCTGCGTCGCGCGCTTTTTCGGGCGCTTTGCCGCAGGCTTCTTGCGCCGTGCCACAAGCATGCTGCCGCGGCAATTCTTCGCGCCGCACAGGCAGCGAAAGACATCATCGATATTGGCGGGATCGTCATCGTCGCGTTGGATTCTGTAGTCGTACGCGAGTTCCTCGCCTGGCTGCACGGTACGAATCGCTTCGATGAAAATTTGCGCACCGATTTGCACCGTCTGGCAGTTCGGATCGCAGCCATGGTTCACAAAGCGCGCCTCGTTGCCGTTGACACCGGCATCGATCACGGTCTTGCCGTCCACGGTAAACAGGAACGTGTGGCCGTCCAGCGGATCCTTGCCCGCATAGCGGGCATCGGCGAGTTCGTGGCTCACGCGTTCGCCGAGGTATTCGATGATGTTGGTGCCTTTGCGGATTCGCCGCAGCGCGAATACGCCGTGGCCATGAACGCGCGAGTGGCGAACCTCAAAAAGAGGCGTTGTGGGGCGCCGCCCGGCCTTCTTCATACGGCGATGGGGGCTTTGATCGCAGCATGATAGCGATAGTCGATGACGTCGAAATCTTCGTACGCGTAGTCGAACAAGCTGTCGGGTTTGCGCTGGAGCTTTAATTGCGGCAAAGGATACGGCGTGCGCGAGAGCTGCAGATCGGTCTGCTGCAAATGATTCAAATACAAATGACAGTCTCCGCCGGTCCACACCAAATCGCCGACCTTGAGGCTGCATTGCTGCGCAATCATGTGCGTGAGCAGCGCATAACTGGCGATGTTGAAAGGAACCCCGAGCAGGGCATCGGCGCTCCTCTGGTACATCTGGCAGGATAGGCGGCCGTCCGCCACATAGAATTGAAACAAGGCATGGCACGGCAACAATGCCATGCGATCCAATTCGCCCACATTCCAGGCGCTGACCAAGATGCGCCGCGAATTCGGGTTATTCCGCACCTGCTCGAGCACCAAGGACAACTGGTCGATGCTCCTGCCGTCCGGCGTCGGCCAGCTGCGCCACTGCTTGCCATAGACGGGGCCCAGGTCGCCGTTCTCGTCAGCCCACTCATCCCAGATGCTGACGCCGTGTTCCTGCAAGTACTTGACATTGGTATCGCCGCGCAAGAACCAAAGAAGCTCATAGATGATGGAGCGCAGATGCAGCTTCTTGGTCGTCACCAGCGGAAATCCGGCATTGAGGTCGAAGCGCATTTGATAGCCGAATACGCTCAGCGTGCCGGTCCCCGTCCGGTCGCCTTTCGACGCACCGTGCTCGCGGATGTGGCGCAGGAAATCGAGGTACTGCCGCATTAGGCCTTCACAGCACTCAAATTGCCCGTCGGCACGTTGCGCCGGTAGGCATAAATCATGACCGCGGCGCCGATCACGATCATGGGCGTGGTCAATAGCATGCCCATGGTCAGCCAATCGCCCACGAGATAGCCGATATTGGCATCCGGCAGGCGCACCCATTCCACCACGAAGCGTCCGCAACCGTACAACAGCAGAAACAAGCCGGTGGGCGCCAATCGCGGCCGCGGCGTGCGCGTGTACCACAGCAGAATCAGAAACAGCACCAGACCCTCGAGAGTCGCCTCGTAGAGCTGCGACGGATGGCGCGAGATCAGCACGCCCTGCGCATCCGGTACGCCGAACCCCCAGGGCAGATTCGTGGGTTTGCCCCACAGTTCTCCGTTGATGAAATTCCCGAGCCTCCCGAAAAACAGCCCGATGCCGGGCAGCGGCGCGACGAAATCCAATACATCGGGGATGCTCTTGCGTTTGACGCGCGCAAAGACGATGCCGGCGATGACGACGCCGGTCATGCCGCCGTGAAAGGACATGCCGCCGTCCCAGATGTGAAATACATTCAGCCAGTTTTCCGCAATGACGTCGTGGCCGTAAAAAATGCACCACCCCAGGCGGCCGCCCACGATGACGCCAATCGCACAATAGAAAATCAGGTCATCGATTTCCAGCGGCAGCCAAGTCGAGCCGGGGCGGCGCGCGCGATAGCGCGCCAGCCACCAAGCGCCGACGAACCCGATCAAATACATGATGCCGTACCAGTGCACGCGCAGAGGCCCGAAGCCAAAGATGGGGCCGATGGACACGGCAATGGGATTGATGTGCGGATAGGTGAGCATGTCGCTACTTTAAACTTTCATTGATCCGACAGAAATAGGCTTTGAGATATCGGGTCTCAGGGATGGCCGGGTGCACCGGATGATCCGGCGCTTGGCCGCCCATTTCAAGGATTTGCACATGCTTGCCGGCGCCGCGCGCGGCTTTGGCAATGGCATCCTGCAGTTCTTCTGCGCTGACGTGAAAGGAGCAGGAGCAGGACACCAGGATGCCCTCGGCCGCCAGCACTTGAATGGCAAGCTGGTTCAGCCGCTTATACGCGGCCAGCGCTTTCGGCAGGTCTTTCTTGCGTTTGGCGAATGCCGGCGGATCAACGATGACGACATCGAAGCGCGCCCCCTCTTTGGCGAATTCTTCGAGCACATCGAAGGCATCGCCTTTGCGCGTAACCAGCTTGACTCGATTACGCAGCGCGTTCGCCGCCGCCAAATCAAGCGCGGCAGCGGAACTGTCGACGCAGGTCACCTCTTGCGCGCCGTGGTGCGCCGCGCGGACCCCCCAGGCGCCCACGTAGCTGAAAACATCCAAGACCCGGCCGCCCGCCGGCAGGTATTTCGACAGTGCGCGCCGATTGGCGGCCTGATCGAAGAACCAGCCGGTCTTTTGTCCCTCTGCCAAGGGTGCCTCGAATTCCAAGCCGTCTTCGATCACCAAGGCGGGCGTGTCGAAACTGCCCTTCACAACCTCGACATAGCTGGGCAAGCCCTCCATTTCCCGCGCGGCGCTGTCGTTCTTGAAGAGCAGCGCCTCGCATCTTAGGACCTGGCACAAGGCTTCTTGTATTTGAGGTTTCAGCTGTTCCATGCCGGCCGTGCCGATCTGTGCGACGCAGCTCTCCCCATAGCGGTCGACGACCAACCCGGGCAGCCCGTCGGATTCTCCGTACACCAGTCGATAGTAGGGCTTGGGATAGAGTCGATCGCGCAATGTCATCGCGGCACGAATGCGCGCGGCCAGCCAGGCGGTGTCGGGAATCTTCCAGGTCTCGAGCATGCGCGCGGCGATGAGCGATTTGGGATTGACGTAGGCCAAGCCCAGTGCCCGATCGTTGTGCGCCAAAACGCGCACCAACTCACCGGCCTTGAACTTAGGTAAAGGTGTTTGGCTGGTATCGATCTCGTTGCTGAAGATCCAAAGGTGCCCGGCGTGCAGGCGGCGATCTTCGTTACGCTTGAGGCGCAGAACAGGCAGCTGCGCCACTTCAAGGGAGTCAGTCATGGAACATTCTTCGGCTATAGTAAACGTCATTCTAACCGACTAGGCCTATGAAGATGCTGCGCAATCATCTCGCCGACGAGACCAGTCCGTACTTGCTGCAGCACGCGGACAATCCGGTCGAGTGGTATCCCTGGGGCGAGGCGGCGCTGCGCAGAGCCAGACAGGAAAACAAGCCCATTCTCCTGTCCATCGGCTATTCGGCCTGTCATTGGTGCCATGTCATGGCCCACGAGTCATTTGAAGATGAAGGCACCGCCGCGCTGATGAACGAGCTGTTCGTCAATATCAAGGTCGATCGCGAAGAGCGTCCCGACCTGGACAAGATTTACCAAGTGGCGCAGCAAATGCTGACGCACGGCTCAGGCGGCTGGCCGTTGACCATGTTCCTCACGCCGCAGGAACAGCCGTTTTTCGGCGGCACCTATTTTCCGAAAGAGCCGCGCTACGGCATGCCGGCATTTCGCGATCTGCTGCGGCGCGTGGCCGAGTACTACCGCGGGCAGGGCGAGGAAATCGCGGCGCAGAACCGCGAGCTTCAAGCCGCCCTCGCCACCATGGTGCCGACGCCGGATCTCGGCGCCGTGCTCGAAACCCAACCGTTGGCGCAGGCGCGCGCGGCGCTCGAAAAGACCTTCGATGGCACCTTCGGCGGCTTTTCGGGTGCGCCGAAATTCCCGCATTCGACCAGCATCGAGCGCTGCCTGCGGCAGTGGTATGCCACCTCGGCCGATACCGAACCTGACTTGAAAGCGCTGTACATGGCGAGCCTGACGCTGACGCGTATGGCGGAAGGGGGGATCTACGATCAACTGGGCGGCGGCTTCGCGCGCTACTCGGTGGACGGCGCCTGGATGATCCCGCATTTCGAGAAAATGTTGTACGACAATGGGCAATTGCTTTGCGAATATGCGCGCGCCCATCTGGCAACCGGCGAAGCTTTGTTCGCGAAGGTTGCGCAAGAAACCGCCGACTGGGTGCTGCGCGACATGCGCTCCGCCGCGGGTAGCTTCTACTCCAGCCTCGACGCCGACTCTGAAGGCCACGAAGGCAAGTTCTATGCGTGGCAGCGCAGCGAGGTGCAGTCGTTGCTGACGCCCCGGGAGTACAGCGCCTTTTCGGCACGATTTGGCTTGGACCGCAGCGCCAATTTCGAAGGCGCATGGCACCTGCACACCTTTGCATCGCTCGACGACATTGCCGGCACGCTTGGGGATTCCACGCAAGCCGTGGCAGCGCTCGTCGAATCCTCGCGCGCGAAGCTCTTGAAGGCGCGCAACTTGCGGGTGTGGCCGGCGCGCGATGAGAAAATCCTCTGCTCATGGAACGCACTCATGATCAAGGGTTTAGGCCTGGCGGCGCGCGTGCTGCGGCGGCCTGACTTGGCCGAGGCAGCCGGCACGGCGGTGGATTTTGTGCGCCACCATCTGTGGCGTGACGGCCGCTTGCTCGCGACCTATAAGGACGGCCGCGCACACCTGCCCGCCTATCTCGATGATTACGCCTTCCTCGCCGACGCCCTGCTGGAGTTACTACAGACGCGTTGGCGCAGCAGCGATCTGGACTTTGCCCGCCGGTTGGCCGACGTGCTGCTGGATCAGTTCGAAGATAAAGATAACGGCGGGTTTTTTTTCACGGCCCGTGACCACGAACAACTCATTCACCGCAGCAAGACCTTCGGTGACGAGTCCGTCCCGTCGGGCAACGGCGTCGCGGCATCCGTGCTGACCCGCTTGGGCTACTTGCTCGGCGAGACCCGTTATCTGGATGCGGCCGAGCGTACTTTGCGTTGCGCCTGGGAGGGAATTCAAGAATATCCGCAGGCGCATATGAGCCTGCTGAACGCCCTGGAGGACTTCTTGTCTACGATGCAAATTTTGGTCGTTCGCGGCGAGGCCTCGAGCGCCGCCCACTGGGCCGGCGCCTTGAGTCAACTGTACGCACCGACACGCATGATTTTCGCCATCCCCGACGATGCGCAACTGCCTCCCGCGCTGGCGGCGAAGCGTCCGAGCGAAACGACCGTCGCCTATCTATGCAGCGGCATGACTTGTTCCGCGCCCATGGCGAATCTGCAGGAAGTCGCTCGCACGCTCAAGCTTCGGGTGACTTAGCGGCATAGCGCTTGCGCAGCTCCATACCGACCCGGCGTTTGAAATCGCCGTGCAACGCGTCGGAGTAGAAGGGGGCGGCGTTCCAATCGAGCGCCCAGGGCTGGGCGGTGCGCGTGCTTTCCGGCTCGGCGCTGTCGCGGGGAAAGATGTGCGCATGCAACGCGGGGTCCACATTGCCGTAGATCGCGTAGTTGATGCGCGCGGCCGCGGTGATGAGCAGCAGTACGTCGCCGACCAGCGCCATGTCGAACATAAATTGAGCGCGGGCATCGGCCTCGAGCGCATTCAAATGCGGCACGACCGGATCCGGCAACAACAAGCAATACCCGGGCAATACCTGGCGTTCGCCCATGATCACCCAACCCGAGGGCAGTTTGGCGATGGCGGCCGGCAACTGAGCGACGCGGCAACGATCGACCAGCCCATGAATGGTTGATTGCGCCACTTATTTCTCGCGCGATTTCGCAATCAGCGCAGGATCCACAGGGGGCGCTGAATTTCCAAAATGCGAACGGATGTAGGTCAGGAGGGCTGCCGCGTCTTCGTTGCTCATCCAGCCAAACAATAGCATTTGCGTAGGGTAGCGTCCTGCAGGAATGCTCGCCGGCCGCTTCTGGCTCAATACCCACTGCGCGAGTTCGACCGGATCACCGACCACGGCCGGCGAGCCGGCCAGGCTCGGAAAGACCTTCGGCACACCCTCGCCGTTTTCGCGGTGGCAGGGCACGCAGTTCTGCGCGTACAGCGCCGCG
>Ga0210389_10000987_pt1 | contig 23967 bp, 21 predicted proteins | sample IncBWH28OmetaG_FD_160127 | JGI IMG/M metagenome (GOLD analysis project Ga0210389, IMG submission 160127) | Forest soil microbial communities from Barre Woods Harvard Forest LTER site, Petersham, Massachusetts, United States - Inc-BW-H-28-O ...
CCATGCGCGCGACCAGCGCCTCCACGCTCTTGACCTCGTGAATGCCGCTGACGCTTTGACCCGCGCTCCAGATGTCGCGCCAAGCCTTGGCCGCCGTGTTGCCGCCGGTTCCGAAATTCATCTTGGCCTTGTCGGCTTCCGGCAGATGATCCGGATCAAGACCCGTGCGCGCCACGCTGCCGCGCAGGTAGTTGCCGTTCACCCCGCTGAACAGCGATGTGTAAACGATGTCCTCGGCGGCGCTGTCGATGAGCATTTGCTTGTATTCCGGCGGAGCGTTGCCCTCATCGGTGGCGATGAAGCGGGTCCCGAGGTAGGCCAGATCCGCGCCCAGTGCCCGGGTCGCCAGCACATCGGCGCCGCTGCTCATCGCGCCGGACAGAATGATCGCGCCTGCATAAACCTCACGAATCTGCTTGACCAGGGCAAACGGGCTCAACACGCCTGCGTGGCCGCCGGCGCCCGCGCAGACGGCGATGATGCCGTCCACGCCCTGCGCCGCCGCCTTCTCCGCGTGACGCAGATTGATGACATCATGGAAAACGATGCCGCCGTAGCCATGCACGGCGGCCACGACTTCGGCGGGCGGCCGCAGGCTGGTGATGATGATGGGCACTTTATGTTTGACGCACAGCCCCACATCCTCCTCCAAGCGGTTGTTGCTGCTATGGACGATCTGATTCACCGCGTAGGGTGCGACCTTCTGCTGCGGATTCAAGCGTTGGAAGGCCGCCAGCTCTTCGGTGATTTCCGCCAGCCAATCATCGAGCTGCGAGGCCGGCCGCGCATTGAGCGCCGGAAATGAACCCACGATGCCGGCCTTGCATTGGGCCAGGACCAACTTGGGCGTGGAAACGATGAACATGGGAGCGCCAATGACGGGCAAGCGCAGGCGATCGCGCAAAATCTCAGGGATGGGCATTAAATTAGGGCTTCAGCGGCTGCTCGATATGCGGGGTCTGGCATTATGGCGCACTCGGTGGACAACATGGCGTTAAGGACAAAAAATTTGAAATACCTAGCACTGACCTTCGTACTGGCCGCGGCCGCTTGGCCCTTGGCGGCGCCGGCCGATCAGCCGCCCCTGATCGACCGCAATCTGTTCTACGGCGAGATCGCCATCTCCGGTGCGCAAGTCTCTCCGGACGGGCGCTACCTGTCGTTCCTGAAGCCATACAAGGGCACTCGAAACATTTGGGTCAAAGGAGCCGATGAGCCGTTCAGCGCCGCCCGGCCGGTGAGCGCGGAAGCCACCCGCCCGATCCGCAGCTATTTCTGGAGCCGCGATTCCAAGTTCATCCTCTATGTGCAGGATTCGGGCGGCGACGAAAATTTCAACGTGTACGCGATCGATCCGAAGCTTCCCGCGGACGCGAAGAGCGGCGTACCGCCGACCCGCGCCCTCACGAATTTGAAGGGCGTGCGCACCGAGATCTTCGCCGTGCCCAAGGCGAAGCCCGACATCCTGTACGTCGGGCTGAATGACCGCGATCCGAAGTGGCACGACTTATACGAATTCAGCATCTCGAGCGGCGAGAAAAAGCTGCTGCGCAAGAACACCGATGAGGTCGCTGTCTGGCAGTTCGACGATCCGGGTAATTTACGTCTCGCGGTACGGACCACCAAGGCCGGCGACACGGAAATCCTGCGCGTCGACGCGGACGGGCTCAAGCCCATCTACAGCTGCAGCGTGCTGGAGAATTGCGGCGCCTTCGATTTCGACGCCAGCGGCAAGAACGTCTACCTCGCCACCAACAAGGGCGCGCTGGATCGTACCGAGTTGGAAATGATGGACGTTGCCACGGGTGCGACCACCAAGGTCGAGGGCGACCCGGACCGGCGCGTGGACCTCTACAATGTGGAGATCTCGCGTCTCGACCAGCGAATTCTGTTCACCGAATATGAAGACGACATGTTCCGGCGCTATTTCAAGGATCCGGCTTTCGAGACCGACTACCGCTGGCTGCAATCCAAGCTGCCGGCGCTGGAGATCGATTTCGGCGCGCGATCGAACGACGAGAATATCTGGATCGTCAATGCCCACAGCGATGTCGAGCCCGGCGCTGTCTACGTGTGGAACCGCAAGGCCAAGACCCTGGCGCTGCAGTATCACGTGCGCGAGGAAATCCCGCGCGACGCCCTGGCGCAACGCAAGCCTTATCACTACAAGTCCTCCGACGGCCTCGACATTCCGGCGTATTTGACGCTGCCGAAGGGACTGCCGGCGAAAAACCTGCCGCTCGTCGTCTATCCGCATGGCGGACCTTGGGCCCGGGATTCCTTCGGCTACGACACCAACGCGCAGTTTCTCGCCAATCGCGGCTACGCGGTGCTGCAGCCGAATTTCCGCGCCTCCACCGGCTACGGCAAGAAATTCCTCAACGCCGGCAACGGCGAATGGGGCAGAAAAATGCAGGACGACATCACCTGGGGCGTCAAGTCACTCGTCGCCGCCGGTGTGGTCGATCCGAAACGGGTCGGCATCTCGGGCGGCTCCTACGGCGGCTACGCCACCCTTGCCGGCGTTGCCTTCACGCCCACGGTCTACGCCGCCGCGGTCGCGTACGTCGCGCCGTCCAATCTGATCACCCTGCTCGATGCCATACCGCCTTACTGGGAGGCAGGCCGCAAACAGATGTACACCCGCATGGGCGATCCGACGACGGCCCAAGGCAAGGCGCTGCTCGTGGCGGAATCTCCGCTGACCCAGGCCAAGGCGATCGTCACCCCGCTGCTCGTGGTCCAGGGCAAGAACGATCCGCGCGTCAACGTGCGGGAGAGCGATCAAATCGTCGCGGCGGTTCGCGACAACGGCAAGCCGGTCAAATACATCGTGGCGCCGGATGAGGGTCACGGCTTCGCGCGGCCCATCAATACGCTGGCCTACGTGACGGCGATGGAGGAGTTTTTTGCGCAGTACTTGGGCGGCCGCGATCAGAAAGAGGTACCGGCGGATGTGGCCGCCAAGCTCAAGGACATCACGGTCGATCCTAAAACGGTCAGCGGTTCGGTCAGCCTGAAAGGCGCGCTGGCGCCCGGCGGAGCGCAATAGACCGCGCGAAAACGCTTACGTCCAACGAACGGGTACGACGGTGGCGCGGCGTTAAGCCCGGCGGCCGATTTTCGACACGGGCACGTTGATTTCGGAGGACGACTGCGGCGGGGATGCCGGCTCCGCGCCGCAGTTGTCGCAGCCGCCGCACGCGGCTTGAGCCTTGCCGGAGGCCGCCGCCAGCCGCTGCGCCGCGCTCCCGAGCCTCAAGAATGCCGGCGCGGATTCGAGCACAAGGCCCAGTGCGCTCAACATCCGCTTGCGCAAGGTTCGCGGGCCGAGCTTCACGACGGCGTAGCCGACGCTCGCGAGCAGTACGGCGGCCACGAGAAGATTATCGAGTACGGCGTTCATGGGTACGCGGCGCCACGGGGAATACTCGGACAGGGTCCCGATCTCATGATAGTGCGGTGGCCACGCGAAACGTGATCCACGATCCCAAATACGCCATCGCGAATAAATACGCCGCCATCATGATCGGATAGCGCCAGGAATTGGTCTCGCGCTTGACCGTGGCGAGCGTCGACAGGCATTGCGGCGCGAACACGTACCAGGCGAGCAGCGACAGCGCCGTCGGCAAGCTCCACGACTGCGTGATCAGCGGCGTCAAGGCGCTGCTCACATCATTGCCCGTCGCGGACAGCGCATAGACGGTGCCCAGGGCGCCGACGGCAACCTCGCGCGCAGCCAAGCCCGGCACCAGCGCAATCGATATCTGCCAGTTGAATCCGATGGGCTTGAAAAGTACGGCAAGCCAGGCGCCCAAATGTCCCGCAATGCTGTATTGAATGGCAGGTCCGGTCGCGCCCGGCGGCGGCGCCGGGAAGGAACTCAAGGCCCAGAGGATGACCATGAGCGCGAGAATGATGGTGCCGACGCGGCTCATGAATATTTCAACGCGCTGCCACAGGCCGATGGTTAAATTGCGCAAATTCGGCCAGTGATACGCCGGCAGCTCGAGCATGAGCGCTTGAAAGCCGGTGCGCCGCCCCGTGTATTTGAGCACGAATGCCACGGCCATCGCGCTCACGACTCCGAGAACGTACAGCGCAAACAACACCAGGCCCTGCAATTCCAGGCCGCCCCAGACGGTGCGCCGCGGAATGAAGGCACCGATGATGAGCGCGTACACCGGCAGGCGCGCCGAACACGTCATCAGCGGCGCAATCATGATGGTGGCCAGGCGATCGCGGGGATTCTGGATGGTGCGCGTCGCCATGATTCCCGGGATGGCGCAGGCAAAACTCGACAGCAACGGGATGAAGGCGCGGCCCGACAAGCCGACGCTGCCCATGACGCGATCGAGCAGGAAGGCAGCGCGCGGCAGGTAGCCCGAATCCTCGAGCACCAGGATGAAAAAGAACAGGATGATGATTTGCGGCAGAAACACCAGCACGCTGCCGACACCGGCCAGTACGCCGTTGATGAGCAGATCCTTGATCAGACTGCCCGGCAGGACCGATCCCAGCCACTGGCCGAAAGCTGCGACGCCAAACTTGATTTCGTCCATGGGCACTTGCGCCCAGGCAAATACCGCTTGAAATACCAGGAACAGGATCACCGCCAAAATCACCGGCCCGAACAGCGGATGCAGCACCAACGCATCGACCCGGTCGCTCAAGGTCACGCCGTCGAGCCGGTCACCGCCGACCAGCCCCAAGATCCTGCGGACCTCCGCCTGATCGTGCTCGATATCCATTCTGCCCAAGGGCTGCCAGGCCGCGGCAGGCGCGGCGCGTTCTGGCATGGCCGTCGAATCGAGCATCTTGATCAGGGATTTGACGCCGCCCGTTTTCACGCCGACCGTCTCCACCACCGGCACACCCAATTCAGCACTCAAGCGAACCGCGTCGATGACGATGCCCTTGCGGCGCGCAATGTCCGTCATGTTGAGCGCCACCACCATCGGCAGCCCCAGGCGTTTCAAGCTCAAGACCAATCGCAAATTCTGGCGAAGATTCGTCGCGTCGGTGACGCAGACGACAAAATCAGGCGCGGTCTCGCCGGCCCGGCGGCCAAGCAGCACGTCGGCCGTCACTTGTTCATCCGGTGTCAGCGGATCGAGGCTATAGGCCCCCGGCAGATCCAGAATGCGAATCCTCAAGCCCGACGGCGTGATCAGCGAGCCTTCCTTGCGTTCGACCGTGACGCCTGCGTAGTTGGCGACCTTCTGGCGGCTGCCGGTCAGAATATTGAACAGTGCAGTCTTGCCGCAGTTGGGATTGCCAACCAGAGCGATCAGAGGACTCGGAGCGCTGGACGCGGCGTCCATGGGATTAGGAGCCTGTCTCCCAGCCTATGGCAGCGAAGGCTGCTCCGGACATACGCGGATACAGGCAGCTTCGAAGAGTCGCAGGGCAAAGGTGCCCGTTCCAATGCGCACCGCGATTGGCGCTCGTGCGAGCAGTCCGCGGGCCACGATGCGCACCGCTTCGCCGGGCAGAAATCCCAACTCAGCCAGGCGCCGACCGACCTCTGCGGGCGCCTTCGAATCGGCCCCGGCGACGGACACCACGCGGGCGGATGCCCCCGGGGCCAGCTCCATCAGCGGGATGTCGGCATGAGCCGCAGGCAGAAGGGGTTCGGGACGGGTGGCTATCATGAACGCAATTCTACATGAGAATCGTTCCTATTACTATTACGGAATCACATTCCCACCCGATAAACGCGGCGGTTCCTGATAGTCTTGATATCCTGGGAATCATCGGAGGCGTATGAAATGCCTACGCTTTTTGAAAAAATCATCGCCGGAGACCTGCCGGCGACCGTGCTCTACCGTGACCCGCGCGTCATCGCCTTTCTGGATATCCGCCCTGCGGCGCCGGTGCATATACTCATTGTCCCGAACAAGCCCATTCCCACAGCCAATGATATTGCCGACGAGGACGAAGGGCTGATCGGCCACATGTTCATCGTGGCGCGCGATCTTGCGCGACAGCAGGGCATCGCCGAGAGCGGCTATCGGCTGATCGTCAATTGCAATGCACATGGCGGCCAGGAGGTGTATCACTTGCATGTGCATCTTTTGGGTGGGCGGCCCCTCGGGCCGATGGTGGCGCGGGTTTAGAAGAGAGGGTCAGCGATGAAGAAGAAAAAGGCCGCGCGGGCCAAATCACGCGCCGCACCGCGGGCGTCGGTGAAAACGCCGTCGGTCAAGAAGCCATCGGTGAGCGCCGCCAAATCCACGCGCGCGATCAAAGCGCGGGAAATTTCGCGCCCCAGTCCCCGCAGCGTGCCGCGCCGCGAGTTGTATCCGGCGCTCGAACCGTATCGGCACGGCTACCTGCGCGTCTCGGACATTCACGAAATTTACTACGAGGAAAGCGGCAATCCGGCCGGCAAGGCGGCGGTGTTTTTGCACGGCGGTCCGGGCGCGGGTTCCGACAAGCGCGCCAGGCAATTCTTCGACCCGCGCCATTACCGCATCGTGGTGTTCGATCAGCGCGGCTGCGGGCGCAGCCGCCCGAGCGCGAGCCTCGTCGAAAATACGACGTGGCACTTGGTTGCGGACATCGAGCGCTTGCGCAAACACCTGAGCATCGAGCGCTGGCTGGTGTTCGGCGGATCCTGGGGCAGCACGCTGGCGCTGGCCTATGCCGAAGCGCATCCGGAGCGCGTCAGCGAGCTGGTGTTGCGCGGTATTTTTCTGTTGCGCTACGCGGAAATACGCTGGTTCTACCAGCACGGCGCCTCCGAGATTTATCCGGATGCCTGGGAAGCCTACCGCGACGCGATTCCGCTCGATGAGCGCGACGACTTCTTGAGCGCCTACCACAAGCGCCTGACCGGCACGGATCAGCGCGTCGCAGTGAACGCGGCGCGCGCCTGGTCGGTGTGGGAGGCAGCCTGCAGCTTTCTGCTCAGCAACGTCGAAAACATCAAGAAATGGGGCGAGGACCAATTCGCCCTGTCAGTCGCGAGAATCGAATGCCATTACTTCGTGAATCGCGGCTTCTTGCGCAGCGAAGGCCAGTTGATCGACGATGTGGCGCGCATACGCAATATTCCCACGACCATCGTGCAGGGCCGCTACGATGTGGTCTGCCCGGCGACCAGTGCATGGGATCTGCATCGCGCCTGGCCGGAAGCGGATCTGCGGATCGTGCCGGATGCGGGACACTCGGCATTCGAACCAGGCAATACTCACGAATTGGTGCTCGCGACCGATCGCTACCGGAGCCGTTAGGGGAAATGAGTGTCTGAACTGGCTTACATCGGCTTGGCGCGCGCGACGGACGCGCGCGAAATCGCAGAGATGTCGCGCGATCTCATCGAACAGGGATTGACCTGGTCGTGGACGCCGGCACGCGTGCAGCATTTTATTTCGGGCCCGGAATCATCCGTCGTCGTGGCACGCCGCGAGCAGCGGATTGCGGCATTCGCCATCATGCATTTCGGCGACGACGTCGCGCATTTGAACCTGCTCGCCGTCGCCCCGGAGCATCGTCGCCAGGGCTTGGGCTCGCAGCTCATGGATTGGCTCACCCGCACCGCCATGGAGGCCGGCGTATTTCGCATCAACCTGGAATTGCGCACGCACAACGAGGCGGCGCGAATGTTTTACGGACGCTTGGGCTTCGATCAATTGGGCGTGGTCCAGGGCTACTATCAGGGGCGGGAAGCGGCGCTGCGCATGTCGCGGCACCTGGCAAAAAACCTGACCGCTCCCTGATACGCTGAACGCACCGCCCCGTCCTAGGACGCGGAGCGCACCGCCCCGTCCTTGAGATCGCCGTCTCGATCCATGGATTGGGCCGAGCGCTTTGGGTTGCCCAGCGGAAAAACCACCGTGACGCGGCAGCCGCGGCCGGGGCCGGTATCCACCGTCATTTCTCCCGCGGCGTCCCGCACGCGGTCGGCAACACTCCATAGGCCGAATCCGTGCGCGCTCGGCTCGAACAGGCTCAGCTGCCATTCAAAACCCGAGCCCCGGTCTTCGACGACGACCCGCAATTCCTCGGAATTGCGCGTCACGGTCACGGTTGCGGCCTGCACGCCCGAATGTTTGACCACATTGCGCAGCAATTCGCGGATGACCTTGAACACGAGTACCCGCAGCGCGATGTCGTTCGTCTCGTCCTTTGCCGTGACGTTCAGATCGACCTGCAGATTGTCCTTGCCGCGCATATAGACGGCGAGCCATTTGAGCGCCGGTTCCAATCCCAATTCGTACAGTCCCGGCGGACTCAAGTCGGCAATCACTCGCTGCGCGATGGCCTGGACTTCGCGCACCGTGTTGGTCGCCTCGCTGAGCAACAGCCTTATTTCGGGCGGCGAGCGCGCCACCAGCGTATCCAGCGTCATCGACAGGCCGACCAACTGCTGGCCGATGCCGTCGTGCAGGTCCACGGCGGTCGCCCGCCTGGCGCGCTCCTCGGCGCCGACCAGTTCGCGTGCATAGAGCTTCAGGCGATCTTGATTCTGGCGCAGGCGCTCGTTGAGTTTCACCAACTCGGTGACATCACGGGCAACTCCCCACACCCGCACCAGGTAACCCTGCTCGATCACGCCGTGAAATCCGACAATGTAAGTGTGCGGATGCGAATTGACCGAAACCGAGAACTGCAATCCGTCCATCGAATAACCCTGGTGCGACGCCGCCCCCAAATGGTCGATGAACGCCGCAATCCAGGGCATGTCGGTGCGCCACAGGCGTGCATCGGCCGGCGATATTCCCATCTCGCGGTTCAGGCGCAAATAAGTCAGATTGCACTCCGCGACGTAGGCGTGGGACTTCAGCCAGGCGATTTGATCGCCCACGGACAGATGCGGATCCATGGGTGAGGACAGCTCGACGCGCCAGACGGCTTCGGAACTGTGTTCGATAAAATTACGGTAGCGTTCATCGCTCGTGCGCAGCAGTTGATAGGCATTTCTTTTTTCGAGCAGCACCACGGTGAGCAGGAAATTGATCACCGCCAGGGTCGCGAGATACAGCTGCACGGCGCCCACTCGCACGAATGGACTCGGATCGCCCGCGAAAGGACCCAAGCCGCGGCTTGCGAAGTAAGACACCAAAATGGCGGTCGCCGCCGCCAGTCCCGTCGACCAGCGCGGCGGCATGCGAAACGCCGCGACCACCACGAACGCCAACAGGACGAAGGGCATGTCGAGGATCGTGGTGACGCCGCCGGGCGGCGCGGAGAATATCCAACTGGTCATGGCCAGCATCGCGAACCAGATCAGCATCATTTCGAGCGCCGGTCCCGCGGGCGCGGAATGCTGGCGTGCGTGCAGGCGCACCGCCCAACCCATCACGATGGGCGCGATGCATAAGGATCCCAGCCAGTTGCCTGCCCACCAGATCTGCCATTCGCGCACATAGTCAGGTCCGCCGAACATGCGCGTCGTGCCGAACGCCCCAACGACCGCGCTGGCCGCGGCGCCGGCTGCGACCGAGGCGATGAACAACAGTACGTTGCGCATGCGCGGAACTCGGGGAGCCGGGATCAGCCGCGCGGCAACGAACGCGCCCACCATGGCGTCAACCGAGTTGGCCGCCGCATAGGGCAGGTAGGCGGCGAGACGGAAATGGTCGGAAGTAACCGCGCCGGCCGACAGTTCGATCGTCAGCTGGATTGCGAGTATCCAAAACCAATTGCGGCGCGGCGAGAGCCACAGGGCCATGAAGAGCAGGCCCGCGGCGGGCCAGATGATGGTCAGCGCCTCGACGTTCTCATGCAGCTTCAGGCCCAACAAGACGAGCAACAAGTACAGCAAGGCGAAGACGGCAAGAGACCGGGCGCCTTTGGCGAGTCCGTCGCGCGTGAAATCCCACGCAAGACCCGGTGGGCGGTCTGCGGGCGCGGTCGGCGTCGGCACGTTCGAACCCTCCTTGTTGTGAGATAATTGTGCGCCAGTTTCCGGCAATACTCCAAGACATGACCGTCAAAAGCAGCACGCGCTTGTTCGGTACGACCCGACGCCAGGTCGCTTGCATCGGCCAAGGCACCTGGAAAATCGAGGACACGGCCGCGGACTCCGCCTTGGCGGCGCTCCGCCGCGGACTCGATCTTGGCCTGACGCACATCGACACCGCCGAAATGTACGGCTCGGGCGCGTCGGAGAGGATCATCGGGAAGGCCATCAGCGGCCGGCGCGACGAGGTGTTCCTGGTCTCCAAGGTGCTGCCCAACCACGCCTCGAAAACCGGCGTCGCGGCGGCCTGCGAAAAGTCGCTGGCACACCTGGGCACCGACCGGCTCGACTGCTACCTGCTGCACTGGCGAGGCAGCGTGCCCTTGCAAGAGACCATTGCCGCCTTCGAAACGCTGGTGCGCCAGGGCAAGATCCTGTCCTGGGGCGTGAGCAATTTCGACGTAGAGGACTTGGCCGAGGTCGCGGCGATCGCCGGTCCCGGCCATCCCGCGTGCAATCAAGTTCTGTACCACTTGCGCGAGCGCGCCATCGAACACGCGGTGCTCCCCTGGTGCCGCAAGCACAGCAGCGCCGTGGTCGCCTACACGCCCTTCGGCCAGACGCCCGCCATCTATGACGGCACCTCCAAGCCGGCGCGCGTGTTGCGCGAGATTGCCGAAGCGCATGGCGCCACGCCTCGACAAGTGGCCCTGCGCTTTCTGCTGCGCCACCCCGAGACCTTCGTGATTCCCAAGGCATCGGATATCGCGCACGTCACCGAAAACGCCGGCGCGAATGCGGTGGCGCTGAGCGCCGCCGACATGGCCAGGATCGACGCGGCATTTCCGCCGGGGAAGGCCCCGCGCGGGCTGCCGATGATCTAGTCCCTCGGCGCTCTGAATTTGACTGGCGTGCACTCGTCAGCGAGCCTGAGAAGACTCAAGGCACGAGGCCGCAGTGCCTTGAGTCTTCTCAGCCCCCTTGACGAGAACACGAGCCGACCAATATCACAACGCCGACGCTATGAGTGGGTGTTGGCGACACCTGTTTTTCCCGCCTACCAGTGCGCGTGAGGCCACTTGAGCGAGATTGTCGTCATTCGATACTCGTTCTCCGGCACCGCGAGATTGAGCGTCCGGCGTGAACGGCCTGGGGGGATGGAAAGCGACAAGGCACTGTTCTTCCGTGCCTTGTCGCTTCCCATCCCTCCAGCCCATGCGCGCAGCCGATCAATTTCGTCGTGCCGAGGAACTAGCGCAAGATGTGCGGCCCCACCGCATCGACGCTGGAGGTTCCGGTCAGCGCCAGTGTCACGCGCAGCTCGTTGCGCATGATTTCGATCGCCTTGGTGACGCCGGCCTCGCCCGCCGCGGACAGGGCGTAGAGGAAGGATTTGCCGATCAGCGCGCCCCGCGCGCCGAGCGCCAGCGCCTTGGCGATGTCTTGACCGGAACGAATGCCTCCGTCGAACATGACCTCGCATCGACCGCCGACCGCCTCGACAATCTCGCCGAGCACCGAGATCGTTGACGGCGCGCCGTCAAGTTGGCGGCCGCCGTGATTGGAGACGACGATGGCATCAGCGCCGGCCGCAACCGCCAGGCGCGCATCTTCGGCATCGAGCACGCCTTTCATGATGAGTTTCCCGGACCAGCGGCTGCGCACCCATTCAACATCGCGCCAATTGGCCGATGCATCGAATTGCGTGGCGATCCACTCTGCCAAGGTATTGATGCCGCTGGAGCCGCCGATCCGGCCGACCAGATTGCCGAACGTGCGCCGCTTGCCGAACAGCACTTTCGTGGCCCAGACCGGCTTCGTCGCGATATCCCAGGCATTTCGCAGCGTCAGTTTCGGCGGAATGGTCAGTCCGTTGCGCGGATCGCGGCGGCGTTCGCCGATGACCTGCAAATCGAGGGTGAGCATCAGCGCCGAGCAGCGTGCCGCCGCGGCGCGATCGATCAACTCTTGATTGAAACCGCGGTCTTTCATGAGGTACTGCTGGAACCAGAAAGGCGATTGGGTGGCTTCTCGAACATCTTCGATCGAACAGATCGACATGGTGCTGAGACAAAACGGGATGCCGCAGGCGGCGGCGGCCCGGGCACCCAGTATCTCGCCATCGGCATGAAACAACCCGGCGAGACCCGTGGGACCTATCCCTAAGGGCATGGAGACGGGCGATCCTAGAAGTGTCGTGGCGAGGGATATCTTCGACACATCGACCATCACCCGCTGCCGAAAACTCATCGCGTCGAGGTCCGCCGCATTGCGCCGCATGGTGCGCTCGTCATAGGAGCCGCCGTCGGCATAGTCGAATATCGCTCGTGGAATGCGGCGCCTTGCGAGCGTGCGCAAATCCTCGGTGCTCAAAATTATTGTCATATCCGCGAGTGTATCGCGTACGACGGGACAGCAAATGCGGTACGGCCCGGGTTTCGCCCGCCCGGGCCGTAAAAATCGACGTTCACGCCGGAATCGGCGCCTTCAAGTCAGGGGATGGCCAAACGTCATCAGAAGCCAAACATTACAGGGAAAGCCAAACGTCGATGCCGCCATGCTTGCTGCAGGCGCGGTTCCGATCGCGCGTGGAGGTAAAAAACCCGTCATGACAGCGCGCCGACGAGTGTGGATGATCGTGCCGGTAACGCTGAGCCTGGTCGTCACCCCGGCCCGCGTCGCGGTTGTGGTCATCCCGATGATCGTCCGCACGCATGACTTGATGCTCATCGGGGCGGTGTTCGTCCGGGCGGTGCTGCTCGTCCGGGCGATCCTGGGCGCTCACCAGCGCCGGGCCGAGTCCCGCCACCGCGAGAGCCGTCGTGAGCAATATCGGTTTCCAAAAGTGCTGGCGCATATCGTTTTCCTCTTTCAGGGTTGAGCGCTACATGCTGTGGCCACGCCAACGACGCGGCAATTCCACGCCGTTGCAAGGCTTTGTCGGCGCGAGCCTACGCGCGACCGGGGGAAGTACCCATCCAAGCCGATGTTGGTTAAGCTGCGGGTGGAGGAGACCATCTTGCCCATAAATAGAATATTCGCATGCGGCGTCGCTCTGTCACTGCTGCTTACCCCGGTGTTCGGCTCAGCCGCGGGCGGTGCGGGAAATGTGGACGCAGCGCGGCTGGCGGCCGCCGACGCCGAACCGCAGAACTGGTTCACGGGCGGACGCGACAAGGACGGCACATACTTCTCACCCTTGACGGCGATCGATGCCGGCAACGTCAAACAACTGGGATTTGCCTGGACCTACGACCTGGGTGAGCCGCAACGCGGCCAGGAGGCGACGCCGCTGGTGATCGATGGCGTCATGTACACCTCGGGAACGTGGGGTTATGTCTATGCGGTGAACGCGGCCACGGGAAAGGAGCTGTGGCGGTACGACCCCAAGGCCGACTTCTTCATGGGAAGAAATCCATGCTGCGATCTGGTCAACCGCGGCGTCGCCGTTTGGAAAGGCAAGGTGTTCGTGGCGTCCGTGGATGGGCGACTGCACGCGCTCGATGCGGCAACCGGCAAGAAGCTCTGGGAAGCCGATACCATCGTCGATCGCAAACTGCCGTATTCGAGCACCGGCGCGCCGCAAATCGCCGGCAGCGTGGTCGTCATCGGCAACAGCGGCGCGGACATGGGGCACGGCGCCGTACGCGGCTACATATCGGCGTACGATTTGGAGAGCGGCACCCTCAAGTGGCGTTTCTACACGGTCCCGCCCGCAGTCGGGCAGCCCTATGAAAACCCCGAGCTGGCTGCGGCGGACAAGACCTGGGATCCGCACCGCAAGCCCGAGTTCAACGGCGGCGCGACCGCGTGGGACGGTTTTGCCTACGATGCGAAGCTGAACCTGCTGTATTTCGGCACCGCGAATGCGGCTCCTTATGATCTTCGCCAGCTGGGGTCGCAGCAACTCGACGGCCTTTACGCCACGTGCATCATCGCGCTCGATGCAACCACGGGGCGCATGGCGTGGTACTACCAGGAAACACCGCACGACAGTTGGGACTACGATGCGGTCCAGAAGATGGTGCTGGCGGACATGACGGTCGATGGCGTGCCGCGCGCCGTGATCATGCAGGCTTCCAAGAACGCCTTCTTCTATGTGCTGGACCGCAAGACCGGAAAATTGCTGTCCGCCAAGAACTTCGCGTTCATGAATTGGGCGACCCATGTGGACATGAAGACCGGCCGGCCCGTGACGACCAAGCAATCCGATTGGTATAACACGGCGAAGCTCACCTATCCATCATGGTTCGGCGCACACACCTGGAATCCGATGTCCTACAGCCCGCGCACGCGGCTGGCGTACATCCCGGTGATCGACGTTCCGACGATTTGGGTCGACCTTCTGCATAACGGCAGCAAGGTGAAATACGTTGAAGGGTTTTTCACGGTGCAGGGAATCATTCCCGACGACACCTACGACGCGAAGGATGCAACGGGGCTGTTCGGGCCCGTGCCGGATGAGCAAGCCGTCAAGGCTGCGCGCCATGTCAAACCGGTGCGAGAACTGATCCGGGCCTGGGACCCGGTGGCTGAGAAGGTCGTCTGGGAGCACGAGACCTCTTCCGGTATCCGCGGTTACGACGGCGGCGTGATGTCGACCGCCGGAAACCTGGTATTCCAGGGCCGCGGCAGCGGTGAACTGTGGGTCTATGCGGCCGACACCGGCAAGGTGCTCAAAGTGGTGCAAACCGGCAGCCACATCATGGCGGCGCCGATGACCTATGCGATCAACGGCGAGCAGTATGTCGCCGTTCAAGTGGGTTACGGCGGCACACCGATCACGGTGGGGCCGATTCCGCCGAGCAGCGCCGCGCTCAAATATCAAAATACCAACCGAATTATCGCCCTCAAACTCGGCGGCGGCGCGGTGCCCATGCCGCCGGCGCGAACCGAAGCGCCGTTTCCGAAGCCGCCGGAGCAGAAGGCGACCCAGGCGCAGATCGACGCGGGTGAAGTGGTCTTCATCGCGCAGTGCACCCGCTGTCACCAACTGGGGCCCAGCAGCACCCCCGACCTTCGCAAGCTCAACGACGGGCTGCACGTGGCATTCAAGGATATTTTGCTGAGGGGCATGCTGGCTCCGGCCGGCATGGAACGCTTCAACGATATTCTGAGCGACAAGGATGCCGACAATGTGCATGCCTATCTGGTCGAACAGAGTTGGATCGCCTACCGCGCGCAGGAGAGCGCGGCCGCGCACAAATGACCATGCTGCAGCCCGGCCTCATGATGGATCAGCCGCTGCTGATCTCCACGATCCTCGAACATGCCGAGGCGCAAAACTGCCAGTCGGAAATTGTTTCGCGCGAGACCCACGGCCCGGTGTTTCGCTATACCTTCGCGCAGTGCGCGGCGCGCGTGAAAAAACTGGCCAACGCCCTCGCGGACCTGGGGTTGCCGGCGGGCGCGGTCGTGGGTTCTCTCGCGTGGAACAATCATCGCCATGTTGAGATTTATTACGCGGTGTCGGGCAGCGGCCTGGTCATCCATACCTGCAATCCTCGGCTGCATCTCGAGCAGTTGATATTCATCATCAACCACGCTGAAGATCGCGTGTTTTTCTTCGATTGCACGTTCGCGCCGCTGATTCAGAAGCTTGCCCGGCATTGCCCGAATATCGAGGCATGGATCTGCATGACCGATGCGGAAAACATGCCCGCGCTCGATGGCATTGCCAATGTGTATTGCTACGAGGACCTGATCGCAGGGCAGGAGGAACGCTTCGAGTGGCCGCTGTTCGATGAACGCGCGAGCGCCGCCATCTGCTACACCTCGGGCACGACGGGCAATCCCAAGGGAGCGTTGTATTCTCATCGGGCAATCGTGCTGAACGCCATGACCATCTGCATGCCGGGGATGCTGGGCCTGTCGATTCGGGACGCGATGCTGCCGGTGGTGCCGATGTTTCACATCAATGGGTGGTGCGCCCCGTATGGCTGTCTCATCGGTGGGGCGAAGCTGGTGCTGCCCGGACCGCGCTTGGATGGTCCGGGACTTTACGAAATGATGGAAAACGAGCAGGTGACGGTGAGTGCGGGAGTACCCACGGTATGGCTCGCCCTGCTGCAGTACGCCGAGCAGCACAACCTGAAGTTTTCGAGCCTGCGTCGGATCTTGTCGGGCGGATCGGCGGTGCCGCTCGCCATGATTGCCAAATTTGACGAACTTTTCGGCATCGAACTGCGGCAGGGCTGGGGAATGACGGAAACCACCGCCGCCGCAACGATCAGCTGTTTGAGCAAGGAGCAACTGCAGTCGCCGCCGGCGCAGCGCCATGCCGCGGCTGCCAATTGCGGCAAGACCGTCTTCGGCATCGGCATCAAGGTCGTCGCCGAGGACGGCACGACATTGCCTCGAGACGGCATCTCGCAAGGCGAACTGATGGTGCGCGGTCAATGGATCGTCAGCGCGTATTACAAAAGCGATACCTCGCCGCTGCGCGACGGGTGGTTTCCCACCGGCGATATCGCGACCATCGATCCGCACGGCGTCTTACAGATACGCGATCGCGCCAAGGATCTGATCAAGACCGGCGGTGAATGGATCAGTTCGATCGATTTGGAAAATACCGCCATAGCGCACCCGTCGGTGGCGGCGGCCGCGGTCATCGGCGTCAAGCATCCGAAGTGGCAGGAACGTCCCCTGCTCTTCATCGTGCGCAAGCCCGGGCACAGCCTCGAACCCGCGGACATTCTTGGCTACCTCGCGGAGCGCGTGGCGAAGTGGTGGGTGCCCGAGGACGTCATATTTTTGGAATCACTTCCCCTGGGCGGCACCGGCAAGGTGCAGAAGGCGCTGCTGCGGGAAAAATATGGGCATGTTTTTCAATAGTCGGAGGTCATGGCCATGAAAATTCATCTTCTCGCTGCGGCGCTGAGCCTGGCCCTCTCGCCGCTGTTGACCGTGCAGGCTGCGGAGGACCCGCCGGCTGATTCGTCGCTGGCGAGGGATCAGGCCAAGTCGGTGAGCGAGGCCCTGAAGCACGACGCCAAAGTCGTCGCGGCCGCCGCCAAGGATGGCGCGCAACACGTGGCGAAGACGGCCAAGGCGGTGGCACATGAAGTGGCGGCGGCGTCCAAGGAAGGCGCCCACCAAGTCGCGGCGACTGCGAAGAAAGGCGCGGAAAGAACCAAGGCCGCCGTCAACGGCCAGCAAACGCCCCCCGCCGCCGCGGATAAACCGCCCGCTCACTAAAATCCCGGCTGCCGCTGCATCCAAATGGCCGCTGACCTGCATCTTCTAGGCAGGGATCACAGTTCTTCGGGAGCACAGCATGGGTAATTTCACCTTTGGATCATATTTGATCGGCGTGGCGTTCTGGTTATTCCTTGGGATGGTCTCGGTCGCGGGAATCATTGCCGACTACCAGAAGCGGCGCTTGAACGTGGACCTGCTGCGCGCCCTCGTCGAGAAGGGCCAGGCGCTCGATCCGGCCGTAGTGGCAAAACTGATATCGCCCGGCGATCTCGATGAGCGTTCCAATCCCATCTATATCAAGCTGGGTGGAATCATTACCACCTCCGCCGGGGTGGGCGTATTTGCGATGTCCTTCTTCATCGCCCGAATCGCGCCCGTGGCTCTGTATCCGATCATGGCAGGCGCCATCGTGATGCTTTGCGTCGGCGCCGGCCTGCTCATTGGTGCCAAGGTCTTGACCGATGCTCGCGAGCGTGAGCGCATAGCTAAGTCCGCCCGGTGACCGCGGCGTTGCCGGCCGATGCATGGGCCGCGGCAAGCGAAATCTCGATGGTGTTGCTGGCAATGAACGGAGATGACGCGGCCTACGGCGAGTTGGTACGCCGCAGGCAGAATGCCATCAGAAATCTGCTGCGGCGCCTGACCCGCGACGCCGCGCTGGCCGATGATCTCGCGCAGCAGACTTTTGTGCAGGGCTGGCAATCGATTCGGGGCCTCAAGTCTCCCGGCGCGTTCGCCGGCTGGTTGCGCAAGCTCGCGGTAAATTTCTGGCTGCAGCATGCGCGCGGCTCACCGCAGGAGCTGCCGCTGGAGGAGGACCTGCGCGTCGAACACGCCACCCCGGCAATCGCGCGGCAGCTGGACCTCGACGCGGCACTGGCGCAGCTTCCCCGCGACGTGCGCCTGTGCATTGTGCTGGCTTACAGCGAAGGCATGAGTCATGGCGAGATCAGCCGGTTGACCTCGATGCCGCTGGGCACGGTAAAATCACATATCGCACGCGGCTCCGCGCGCCTGCGAGAGCTGCTCCATGAATACGGTGACGCGCATGTCCAATGAAATGGATGGAAGGCTTCTAGCCCGCTTTGCCCAGGCGCATGAGCGGCTGCCGGACGCAGAATTCATGCAGTCCTTGCTGGCGAGAATGCAACAGGCGCGCCGGCTGCGCAGCAGGCAGCGCATTGCCATGGTCGTCGTTGCGGCAAGTCTCGCGGCATGGATCATGCCGTCGGTGCTGCAAACCACCGCCGGCGTGGTGCGCTCGGTCGCCGAGCACACGCCATCCTACGACGCGCTGATCGTTTCGCCGGGAGGTTGGGCGGTCTCGATGCTGATCGGCTTCATCGTGCTTCTTCGGGTCCGGGTGTTGCGCCGCCGATAGGCGGCGCAACGAAGCACCCCTAACTCAGCGCGTACAAATACTCGACGAACGACGCCACTGCGCCGTCCAACCCCTGAATTTTCGGATTGGTCGACTCGATCAAATAGTATTCATCCGGTGCATGCGCACCGGTGCCGTGACCGAGGCCAAAATGACCCGCGGGCAGGCTCAGGGGCGCATCGGTGAACACGTAGCCCGGCCAGGATCCCGCCGAGCGCGGCCAGAGCTGCGGGTCGAGCCCGAGTTTGCGGTACGTTGCGAGCTGAGTCTTGATCAACTTGCTGTCAGGATCGGTCTGCGTGGGGTTGTACCCGCCGCTCATGTTGACCTCGATATCGCCGAAACCGTGCTTCGCCAGGTGCGCTTTGAGCTTCGCGAGCGTATCGGCGGCCGTCATGTCCGGCACCAGGCGCATATCGATCTTGGCGACCGCCTTGTGGGGAAGCACGGTCTTGCCGCCGGGACCGGTGTAGCCGCCCACCAGACCCTCGATGTTGATGGTCGGCTTCGACTCCAACAGCATCAGTGAATCCACCCAGTTCTTGTCGTGTACCCAATGCTGCACGCCCAGCATCTTCTTCACGGTGCTCTCGGCGGTCTTCGCGGCGTGCTCCTTGATCATCTGCTCTTGCGCGGCGGTGAGCGGCTTCGCCTTTTCGAAGAAACCTTCCACGGCGGGCGTATGGCCGTCCTTTTCGACCAGCGTGTTCAGTGCCTGGACCAGATGCCAGGAGGGAGAATCCACCTGTGCCTCGAGACTCGAGTGCACATCATGGGCGGGGCCGCGGCCCCATTTTTCACCGCTCGAAATCAACTCCAGCTCGACCACGCCCTTCGCACCCAGGGAAACCTGGACTCCGCCGTCGCGATCCTGGCCGGCCTCGGGCATGAAAACACCGGCGCACTTCTTCAGTTCGGCCATGACCTCGGGGTTTCTGACGACTTCTTGAAAGTGCGGCGAAGCAATCTCTTCCTCACCTTCGCAGACCAGGACCAGATTGACGGGCAATTTTATTCCGGCGGTTTTAAATGCCATCAAAGCGCTGAGGAAGGAATTTTCCGGACCCTTCTGATTGACCGCGCCGCGTCCCATGCAAACGGTGCCCAGTCCTTCCTTCTGCACCAGACGCGCCTCGAGCGGCGGGGAACTCCACTCCTCCGGCACGAATTGTTTCACGTCGTACATGAAATAGATGGCCATGGTCGTGCTCGAGCCGGCATCGATTTTGCCGAATACGCCGGGCTTGCCCGCGGTGGGTATCAACTTTACACCGGTGAAACCCGCCTCTTGCGCGAGCTTTGCCATGTGCTCCGGGCCCTGCGGAAAATTACGGTTCTCGGCGGCAATCGAGGGCAGCGCGATCCATTCCTGCAAGCGCTTGATGTTGGCGGCGTGCATTTTCGGAATCTGCGCCAGCACCGCCGCCTTGTCGGCATCTTTTGCCGGTGCGGCGGACAACACCCCCATCGGGACCGCCGCCAAGGCAACGCTCGAGACCGCGCCCTGTACAAAATCACGCCTGCTGAATTCAAGATCTCGGTCGTTGGTCATTCGCTTTCTCTCCCGGTGAGCGATTTTAAGTGGGAAGGGAATACTAGCATCAGCGGGTCTACGACGAATGTAGGTGAGTCCTGTAAAAGGCGCCGCGCTCCGCGTAGTTGGCCGCGACCTTGAGCAAATTTTCCCGCTCCTCCGCAGTGAGTTCACGCACGGCCCTGGCAGGGGCGCCGATGATGAGGGTGCCGTCGGCAAAGACTTTTCCCTCGGTGACGAGTGCGCCCGCGCCGACGAGGCAGCCCTTGCCGATGATGGCGCCGTTCAGAACGGTGGCGTGGATGCCGATCAAGCTGCCCTCGCCCACGCTGCAGCCGTGCATCATCGCCTGATGTCCGATCGACACGTGCGCGCCCACCGTCAGCGGAAAGCCAGGGTCCGTATGCATCACGGCCGAATCCTGCACGTTGCTGCCGGCGCCGATGCTGATGGTTTCGTTATCGCCTCGGAGGGTGGCGCCGAACCATACCGTGGCATGCTCGGCAAGGATGACCTTGCCGATCACCGCGGCATTCGGCGCCACGTAGGCGCTCGCGGCCACGCGCGGCGATTCGTCTCCCAATCTGTAGATGCTCATACGCGCCCGCTACGGCAGTGACACCGGCCATCAACTTTCATGGCAGCCTCCATTCCATGCTCGCATCATCCTGCCGGGCGCGGGTGGTGCGCAACACCCCGCGCAGCGAGCTATCATCGCGGACCATGGATGCGAAACCGCGCTTCTCTTTCACATCGTTGCTTCGGCTGTGGGGCTTGAGAGAGATCGGGCCGGAGCCGCCTCGCATCAGTTTCCTGATCTGCCTGAGCCTCGTCTGGCTGTTGCTGTGGGCGGCGATCGACTGGTGGGAAGCGCTGCCGGATCCGCAATTTCTCGTTGCCGGCGTGCCGTTGTTGGCGTGGTATGGGCTGGCGATCCTGGGCCTGGCGGCATGCCTGCGCCGGCAATCCAATCCGAAACCGGCTTTCGAAGCATCGCTGATGCTGTGCCTCGGCCTCGTACCGTTGCCGTTGCTGCTGGCTGCATTGGCGGCGCCGTTCTTGACTCCGCTGGGGCTCGCCGCCGCCGCCGTCGCCGTGTTGGTTTACTCTTTTTTTTACCTTGCCCGCGGGTTGCGCGCCTTCACCGGCGGACCGCAACGCCTCGCCGCTGTCGCCGGCATCGCTTTACTCGCGGGATTCATTTGGGTCACCGACACGCTGGATGTCATTCCGGATCTTTGGGCTGCGCCGGAGGTTGAAGAGGCTGCGGCTGACACCGATCTGCGCGCCGACCCGGAAACGCTGCTGTTTGAGCAGCCGATGCGCATCGATCAGGCGCTCGCCGCCATTCCTCCGGATGCGTCGGCGACACCGAAGGCATTTTTTGTGGGATTTGCCGGTGTCGGCGAGCAAAAAGTATTCGCGCAGGAAATCGGCCTGGCTTCGCGCGTGCTGTCGGAACGCTACGGCATGGACGGCCGGATCTTGTCCCTGATCAACGATCAACGCGACCTGGAGCACTCGCCGTTGGCCACCGTGTCGGGTTTGAAGTACGCGCTTCGAGGCCTCGCCGCCCGCATGAATCTGGATCGCGACGTGCTGTTCCTGGCCATTTCCTCGCACGGTACGCAGGATCCGGCGATCGCCGTCTCGAACTCGGAACTGCCGCTCAATGACCTGACCGATGAAGATCTGGCCGAAGCCTTGAGCGATTCGGGCATCAAGTGGCGGGTGATCATCGTGTCGGCGTGCTACGCGGGGGGATTCATCGACTCGTTGAAAGATCCGCGGACCATCGTGATCACCGCCGCCGCGGCCGACCGCACCTCGTTTGGTTGTTCAAATGATGCTGATCTGACCTATTTTGGCGAAGCGTTCTACCGCGATGCATTGCCGGAGGCGCGCTCGCTGCGCGACGCATTCGACAAGGCCAGGTCGGCCATCGCCATGCGCGAGCGCCGCGAACGCGTCGATCCATCGCGGCCACAGGCCTATTTCGGCGCTGAAATGGAGGCCAAGCTCGCCGCCATGAAGGACCACGCACCCTAAGCCTGCTACGCTACCGCCATGAACGAACCGAAGCACCGGACCGTTGAAGCGAACGGCATCCGAATTCACCTGGCTGAACAGGGCAACGGGCCGCTGGTCCTGCTGTGCCATGGGTTTCCGGAGTCGTGGTATTCATGGCGGCATCAGTTGACCGCCTTGTCGGCGGCGGGGTTTCACGCGGTGGCGCCCGACATGCGGGGTTACGGGATGACCGATCACCCGGCCGAGATCGAGCGCTATACCTTGTTTCACCTGGTTGGGGACATGGTCGGCGTGCTCGATGCGCTGGGTGAGAAGACTGCCGTGATTGCCGGACACGATTGGGGTGCGCCCGTTGCCTGGCATGCCGCGCTGATGCGCCCGGATCGATTCCGTGCGGTGGTGGGACTCAGTGTGCCGTATCGGCCCCGGGGCAGCATCGCGCCCACGACCGTCATGCCGCAGAATGCGGAAGCCAGTTTCTACCAGCTGTATTTTCAAGCACCGGGGGTGGCCGAAGCGGAGCTCGAGGCGGACACCCGGGCGGCAATCCGCAAGATCTTGTATTCAGGATCGGGGGATGTGCCGCGCCGCAATCCGGGCGCGCCGAGCGCGGGCGTCGGCATGGTGCCGCGGGCCGGCGGATTTCTGACGCGGATGCCGAACCCGGAGACTCTGCCTCCATGGCTTACGGATGCGGATCTCGACATCTATGTCCAGCAATTCATGCACTCTGGTTTTCGCGGCGGACTCAATTGGTATCGCAACATCGACCGCAATTGGGAACTGATGGCCCCCTATGCCGGCGCATCGGTGAGCGTGCCGGCGCTGTACATGGCGGGCGATCTTGATCTGGTGGTTTCCTTTCCGCGCATGAAAGAGGTCATCGCGGACCTCGCGCGCTACATCCCGCAGCTGCGCGGCACCATCATGCTGCCGGGCTGCGGGCATTGGACGCAGCAGGAGCGCGCGCGCGAAGTCAACCAAGCGATGATCGAGTTCCTGCGCGGCCTGTAGTAGCCCGACCCATGGGCTTGCGCGGGTTGTGCGTCCGATGCCAATTACAATGATGGTTTCCCAAAGGACCGCGAAATGACTCAGTCGAGCAATCCTGATCAATCCAACCCCACACTGCAGCATCAGCCCGACCCCGCACAGCAGGATCAGTCCGACCCCACACAACGGCTCAGCCGCTCGCTGCTAGGCCGTCATCTCGCGATGATCTCGATCGGCGGCATCATAGGTGCCGGCCTGTTCGTCGGCAGCAGCACCGCGATCATCGCCGCGGGGCCCGCTGTGTTCTTCAGCTACGCCATCACCGGAATTCTCATTCTGCTGGTGATGCGCATGCTGGGCGAAATGGCAACGGCGCTGCCCAACGTGCGCTCCTTCACGGAATTCGCGCGCGCGGGTTTGGGTGACGGAGCCGGCTTCGTCGTCGGATGGCTGTACTGGTATTTCTGGGTGATGGTCGTTCCGGTGGAAGCCATCGCGGGCGCGAAAATTCTGCAGCAGTGGATGCCCGCCTTCTCGCAGCTGCAGATCGGTTTGGGTCTGATGTCCATCATGACCGGCGTCAATCTCCTGTCGGCGCGGTCGTACGCGGAATTCGAGTTCTGGTTCGCATCCATCAAGGTCGCGGCCATCATCGTATTCGTCGTGATCGCCGCTTCCTTTGCGTTCGGCTGGACGGCGCCCGCGGGGACGACGTTTGGAAATCTCGTCAACAACGGCGGCTTCACGCCCCATGGGTGGATCGCCGTGCTGGCCGCGGTCCCCACGGTGTTCTTTGCCATGACCGGCGCGGAAATTACCACGGTGGCGGCGGCGGAGTCCGCGCAACCCGGCCGCGCGATCGCCAAGATGACCACGACGGTGATCTGGCGCATTTTGATTTTTTACGTCATCTCGGTT
>Ga0210389_10000988_pt1 | contig 23921 bp, 20 predicted proteins | sample IncBWH28OmetaG_FD_160127 | JGI IMG/M metagenome (GOLD analysis project Ga0210389, IMG submission 160127) | Forest soil microbial communities from Barre Woods Harvard Forest LTER site, Petersham, Massachusetts, United States - Inc-BW-H-28-O ...
CGGCGCAGGCGGGCATCCAGGTCAGCATCGTCGGCCAGTCGTTCGACACGATCATCGGCGAGTCGACGCCGTGCTCGGGCCCGAAGTGCAACTGGGGCGCCCTCATGTACGGCGGCTGGGTGTACGACGGCCCTGGTTACGAGCCGACCGGCGAGCCGCTGTTCCAGACCGGCGCGGGATCCAACTCGGGCAGCTACTCCAACCCGACCGTGGACTCGCTGATCGGCCAGACGCACACCAGCAGCAGCCTGTCGGTGTTCGACCAGTACGCCACGTACACGACGCAGCAGGCGCCCTACGTCTGGATGCCGCAGTACTACAACGTCTACGCGGTGAACAGCAGCCTGAAGGGCTTCGCCTACAACCCCGTGAGCGAGACCTTCCCCGAGTACTGGTACTTCTCCAAGTAATTCGGTACCGGCCGGGGCGCCGCCGTCTGGCGGCGTCCCGGCTTCCGCTTTCTCCCCGGAGCCGCTGACGTCCCCGTCGACTGCTCCGGTGCCGAGAATCGCGTCGATCACCACCGTGCTCCCGGGATCGGCGTCCGCCGCCCAGTACGGGACCTCGATCTGCGTCGGCTCGGCTGCGTCCCCCTCCGCCGTGTCGGCGGCGCGCACGTAGTGCTTGCCGGACAGCCGCAGGTTGACGGCGTCGCCGAGCACCAGGCGGTCTTTCGACCCGAGGTACAGGTCCTTCTCGGGCGGCACCGCCTTCCCGGGCAGGAACGCCTTCTGCTCCCAGCGTTCCACCGTGGTGCCGTTGCGGCTGCCGAGGTCGACGGCCACGATCCGCCTGCTGGTGTTGACGTGCTCGATCCGCAGCAGCAGGTGCCGCCTGCTGACGTGCATGACCGCGTCGCGGTAGGGCGTGTGGCGCGCGCCGAGGTCGATGCCCTTGAGCCCGGCGCCGCGGCCGACGAGCAGGGGAGTGCCCTCCTCGAGCGGGAACCGCGTGATCTCGTGCCCGGACTCGCGATCCTCGACCACGACCTCGTAGAGCGGGTCGCGCGGTCCCAGGTTCTCCAGGACGCTGGCGCAGGCCGGGCACAGTGCCCCGCCGTCCCCGGCGACGGCTGGCCAGGTGAGGATCTGGCCCTGCCACTGGGAGGCCTCGGCGCAGTGGACGTTCGTGCAGCGCCACCGCGTGCCGAGGATCTTGCGGTGCCGCGGGTTCTTGGAGTCGAGCCTGGTCACCCGCTTGAGGTCCTTGACCTCGATCGCCACCGAGACCGTCTGCGCGCTGTGCGGCACGATGCCCAGCGGCTCGATCTGCACCTGACCGTCACCGGCCACGGCCCAGCAGTGGAAGCGGTTGGCCGCGTAGTCGATCCAGGGATGCGCCAGCCGGTAGTCGATGTAATGGTCACGGGTGATCACGTGCAGGTCGTGGTCACGCGCGAGCTCGAGCACCAGCGGGTCCGCGACCTGCCGGGTGACGAGGCCGCCGCTGTTGATCAGCCGCCGGAACTCACGCAGGTCCGCCCGGTCGAACGCGCGCCACAGGGAGTCGTCCGCGACGAGGCGGAACCGCACGTCGTCGCCGTGCAGTTCCCGCCACGCCCCCAGCACGAGTTCCAGCCGGTCCCAGTGCGGCCGGTGGCGATCCTCCGGCGGCAGGTACGGGGACCAGCACACGTTCGAGACATCGACCACCGCGTCCCACGTGCTCATCGACTCACCCGCCGCCAAGGGCCGCCCGGAGCTTCTCGGCCGCGCTGTCTAGTTCGGTATCGGACGCGGTTTTGGCCCGCCCGAAGTCGAAGTTCTCCATGGTCCAGGCCGGGAATACGTGGACGTGCAGGTGGGGGACCTCCAGGCCGGCGATCACCAGCCCCGCCCGCGGCGCGCCGAACGCGTCCTTGGCCGCGTTCCCGATCCGCCGCGCGACGCTCAGGCAGTGCTGGAGCAGTTCCTCGGGAGCGTCCGTCCACTGGTCGATCTCCGCGCGCGGCACCACCAGCGTGTGCCCGGCGGTAAGCGGCGCGATCGACAGGAACGCTACGACGAGATCGTCGGTATAGACGAACCGGCCAGGGAGTTCGCCGTTGATGATCCGCGTGAACACAGTCGCCATGCACGAAATCGTATCCACGCGGACCACACGGCGTAGCGAATGGCGCGCTTACCCGGACGACTTCGGCTACCCGAACGACTTCGTCAGCGTCCCGACCGACACGTGCGGCCAGCCCAGGTTCGCGACCGCGGGCGGGGCGGTCGATCCGGGCGTCGGGCGCAGGACCGCGAAGATCGGGAAGTTCAGCACGCTGAACTGCGCGTACTGCAGCTGCAGGAAGGCGTTGCCGCTCTTCGGCGTCACTTCGGAGATCCAGAAGGTGGCGAAGAAGAGGGCGGTCTGGGCGTTCGGCCCCTGGGTGCCGATGGCCTCGCCGCCGCTGACGGTCTGCACGGCGCCGGACAGGAACGGGATGTTCTCGATGCCGCCGCCTCCGTCCACGACGCTGACGGTGGTGGTGGGGCCGTTCGGGTCGTTCGAAACGGTGCGGAACTGGACCGTCGGCTGCGTGGCGATGTTGAGCGCCACGCCGTTGAAGGTGTCCCCGGCCGCGATCTGCTTCTCGACGACGGCCTGGAGCAGCGTGACCGGGTCGTTGACGACAGTCTGCATCGGCACGCCGTCGATCGACGCGGGCAGGGCCGGGTCCGCCGGGTCGGTGTCGAACGGCGTCCGCGGGTTCGCGAGCGATGCCGGGTCGGTCACGTTGTACTGGGTGAAGCCGACGCCGCCGCCCGCCGCGATGGGCCCGGTGACCGCCTCCGACGACCCCGCCGCGTTGATCGCGCCGGCGGCCGGGAACGGGGTGGTGTTGAACGACGGGAACGTCGAGAACGAGTACGGCGCGGCGGCGCTGGCCAGGACCGGCGGGCCGCTGAACGCGCTGGCGGTGCCCTCGGCGAGGATCGCGTTGCCGTGCGGAATGGAGGCCAGGCGGAAGATCATCTGGTCAGCGGGCTGCGCGGACTCGTCCGGATAGGAGGTGGGCGGCTGCGTCATCCACAGGCCCGGCTCGAAGTGCAGCGCGCCGCCGGTGGCGGCGTCCGCGATCTTGTCCAGGTAGTTCAGGCCGAAGAGCGTGATGTCGTCCTGCCCGAACCCCCGGTTCGGCACGGGCGCTCCGATCGGCTCGATCGACAGCGTCTCGCTGGTCTGGTTGAGCTGCAGGTACAGGTTGGCGCTGTCGTGGAAGTCGGGCCGCGCGATGAGGTTGAATCCCGTGCCCTGCCAGGTCCCCGCGAGGTTGGCCAGCAGTCCGAGCTGCTGCGTGACGGTCGGGGTGCTGGCGGCGGGGCGGGTGTTCGGGACACGCGGCTTGGTGACTGTGGTCATGGGTTCCCCCTGCTCGTCGTGAAGGTGTCCGCCTGCACAGAGCGCTCGACCCCGGCGCAAGTACATTTACCTAAACGTCGCAGGTGACTCACCCCGTCCCGTTACTCCGGCCCCGTCTGCCCCCGATAATGGTGCTCGTGACCTCGACAGCATCTGCCGCCGCCGGGCCGGCCGGGCCGGCCGGACGCGGCGGCACCGGCCGCCAGGTTTTCACGTCCCGCCTCCAGGGCCGTCCGCTTCTCGATGGCGAGGACCTGACGCTGGGAAAGATCCGTGACGTCGTCATCCTGCCCGCCGTGAACGGCGACCCGCCCCGCGCGCTGGGCCTGGTGGTGCAGATGCGGCGGCGGCGCATCTTCGTCAGCCTCAGCCGGATCACGGAGATCTCCGAGGACGGCGCGCACCTGGCCGGCGGCACGGTCGACCTCGGCGGCTTCACCTTGCGGGCGGGTGAGTTCCTGGTGTCGAGCCTGTACGGGCGGCAGGCGACCGCCGGGTCGGTCGCCGACGTCGCGATCGCGCCCAGCGAGCTGCGCCGGACCGGCTGGGAGGTCAGCGGGGTGGCCATTTCCCGCGGCATGCTGCGGCGCGGCTCGCCCGAGATCGTGCCGTGGACAGAGTGCCGCGAGCTGTTCGAAGCGGGCACGGAGAACAGCCAGCTGACGAGCCTGCGGGAGATGGCGCCGGCTGACCTGGCGAAGGCGGTCGTGACGATGCCGCCCACCCGGCGCACCCAGCTCGCCGCCGCGCTCGACGACTCCGAGCTCGCCGACGTGCTGGAGGAGATGCCCGAGGCCGATCAGGTTCGGCTGCTGGACAGCCTGGCGCTGGACCGAAGCGCGGATGTCGTCGAGGAGATGCAGCCCGACGACGCCGCCGACCTGCTGGCGTCGATGCCCCACGAGCAGCGCGAGCGACTGCTGGCGGCGATGCAGTCCGCGCAGGCCGCCGACCTCCGCCGCCTGCTCCGTTACGACGCGTCGACGGCGGGCGGGCTGATGACGTCGCAGCCGCTGATCTTCGCGCCGGACCAGACGGTGGCCGAGGTCCTGGCCCGCGTGCGGAACCGCATGCTGCCCGCCACGATCGCTGCGCAGGTGTACGTGTGCGAGCCGCCCGCGGTGACGCCGACCGGGCTGTACCTGGGGAACGTGGGATTCCAGCGGCTGCTGCGGCGGCCGCCGGGCGTCGAGATCGGCCAGTGCATCGAGGACCGGACCTATGTCCGCCCCGAGCTGCCCGAGAAGGAACTGGCGGTCCGGCTGGCCGCCTACAACCTGGTGTCGGTGGCGGTGTGCGACGACGACGGCCGGCTGCTCGGCGCGGTGACGGTGGACGACGTGCTTGACCGGGTGCTGCCCGCGGACTGGCGGACGGCTGGCCGGGCCACAGAGCGTACGACAGAGAGGTAAGCAGATGGCACAGCTCACTCGCCGGCTAGGTGAACGGGCCGAACTGTCGGTGCCGCGGGGCGCCGCGCGGGGGGGCCTCTACGACGCGGACGCGTTCGGCCGCTTCTCCGAGGGCATCGCGCGGTTCCTCGGCACCGGCGCGTTCTTGTTCTGGCAGACCCTGCTCGTCCTCGGCTGGATCGTGCTGAACACGATCGGCCTGGTGCACCACTGGGACCCGTACCCGTTCATCCTGCTCAACCTGGCGTTCTCGACGCAGGCGGCGTACGCGGCGCCGCTCATCCTCCTCGCCCAGAACCGGCAGGACGAACGGGATCGCGCCAACATCGAGCGCGACCGGGAAGTCGCGTCGCGCACCCAGGCCGACACGGAGTACCTGGCCCGCGAACTGGCCGGTATCCGCCTGGCCCTCGACGACGTGGTCACCCGCTCGGACCTGGAAGAATCCCTGATCCGCCTCACCACCCTCATCACCAGCGCCCAACCCTCCTAACCCCACCGGCCCGGCACCCGGCCGCCCGCGCCCATCACGGCTGCCCAGCGCACCACCCTCGGCCGCCCCGCGCCCACCCCCGGCCGGCCCAAATGCGCTTTCGCGCACGCCCTGGCGTGTTCGTTTGCGCGTTCGCGCACCCTGGCCAACCGGCCCGAATGCGTATTTGAGCACCCGACACGCCGCGGGAAATCCGGGCGCGTGGCGATGGCTGCGCGTATCGTCCCGTGTCGTGACGGAAACGCTCGCGTTCAGCGCCACGGCGAGCGTCGCGATCGTGAAGGGCGAGACTCCAGCCGGGGACCGGACCTGGCTGACCTGCCCGGACGGCACCGCGCGCCGCGCCGTCGTGCACGTGATTCACGACCTGCCGCACCTGGTGGTCGAGTCCGCCTTCGGTCTCCACGACGGCTTGTGGGGCACACTCGCCCAGGGCGGCTTCGGGGACGCCACGCGCGCGTTCGGGAAGCGCGATGGCCAGATCCGCCTCGTCTCCGACACGCCCTTGGGCGACCTCAGGGCCCGGAACTGGCCCGGTCACCTCGTCGCGAAGGCCGCCGTCAACGCCGTCCTGAACCGCTGGGGCGAGGGTCCGGACACCCCTGACGCCGTGCGTGACCGCCTGCGCGCGCACAGCCCGGAAGCCGCCGACGTCGCCGACCGCCTGGACGACGAGACCATCCGCACGGCCGCCGCGGACGTGAAGCGCCTGTACCGGGAATGGAGCGCGCTGCCGGTCGGCGGCACGCTCCGCCTCACGTGGCCCTTGCGCTTCAGCTGATACGCGGTCCGCCGCCGCCGGGAAGCGGCAGGCGGCCAGCTGGCCCGGAGCAGGATGAACGTGATCGTGGTGACGAACAGCACCACCATCACGGCCCGGAGAATCCGCCGGATGAGGAAGACGATCACTTGACGAAGTACCAGTCTTCCGGGTTGATGACGAGCGTGGTGGCCTGCGGGACCACGCCGCGAAGGTTGATGATCGGGCCGTTCCCCGTCGTGGACTGGAAGTTCACCGGAAAGTAGTTAATGGACCACGAGTAGAGCGGGTTGAGGTAGTAGCCGGGCACGGGATTGCGGCCGACGGTCTCGCCCGTCGGCTTAGCTGGTGTGTCGTCCGTGGGCAGGTAACCGACGTCGATGGTCTGGCTGCCCCCGCCGCTCGCGGCGCGCAGCACCTTGTACTCGGCGCTCTCGGTGGTGAACGGGACTTCCTGGAAGCCGGCCAAGCGCGGCTTGGGCGATCCGGAGTAGGCCGCGTTCGGGACGAACGTCGAGTTCCCGTCGGCGTTGAAGCTGGACAGCCGCCATGGGCCGTCCACGATGGACCAGATCGGGGACGTCGCCCAGGTCGACAATGCCCTGGACTGGCTGTCCAGGTAGGCGTACACCGCGGCGCAGCCGGCCACGTTGGTGGCGCAATCACCCTTCTGGCCGGGGCCGGTGAGGTCCCAGGCCATCGGCATCGGGGTGATCTGGCTGAGCTCGTTGGCGGTGAACCAGGTCGGGTTGTACGTCATGCCCATCGTCATGGTCACCGTGGTCGGGTTGAGCGCCCGGACGTGGGAGACGTTGTCCGGGAAGCCGCCCGGGACGTAGGCGCCCCAGTCCGAGGAGGCGACCGCCTGCATCATGTGGATCCAGAACACCACGTCCTGGGCGTCGACGGTCTCGCCGTTGGACCACTTCCAGCCCTTCAGGCTGATCGTGACCTGGTTGCCCCGGTAAACGGGCGGGGTGGCCACGCTGAGGCTGGTGTTCAGGGTGGGGCTCGCCCCGTTGCCGAACCAGTACAGCGGCCGGTACATGAGGTACTGGAAGTACTGGGCGTTCACGACGCTGAAGTAGCTGCTGCTGTCGAACGGGAAGATGTAGTTCGGCACCGTGGATGCCGGCAGCGCGTATGTCGCGGTGCCGCCTTTCACCGGGGTTCCCCCGGTGGGCGGAGCGCCGCTGCCGCCGGCCTCCCTGCACGCCGCGACGCTGACCGACAGGGCGACCGCGCACAGGAGGGCGACCAGGCGCCAGCGGGAGATGAGCCGCCAGCGGGCGCGGCCGCGCCCCGTGGCTCCCGTCATCGCGCCCGGTCCTCACTCTCGGTAGCAGATAATGCCCGGGGAGTGAACTATAGTGACGATGACAGTCAGTCATCAAGTACGTGCTAATGGAACGCGATGACGTGTCGCCCGGCGGTGTAGGCGGCGTTGGGTGCGGTCGGCTACGCGAGCTCTCCGGGCTCGGGCTGTTCCAGGGCGGTCCGCATCGGCCGGAACTTCACGTTCGTCTCGGCCAGTTCGGTCGCGGGGTCCGAGCCCGCCACGATGCCGCACCCGGCGAACAGGCGGGCGCGGTTCCCCTCGATCCGGGCGGACCGCAGTGCGATGCCCCACTCGCCGTTGCCGCTCGCGTCGATCCAGCCAACCGGCCCCGCGTAGCGGTCACGGTCCATCTGCTCCAGTTCCCTGATCAGCTCGACGGCCGCGTCCCTCGGCGTGCCGCCCACGGCGGCCGTCGGGTGCAGCGCCGCTGCCAGGGCGAGGGCGGAGCGGTCGGCCGCGAGCACGCCGCGGACGTGCGTACCGAGGTGCTGCAGGTTGGGCAGCCGGATGAGCGACGGGTGCTCTTCTACGTCGAGTTCGGCGCACAGCGGGGCCAGGACGTCACGTAGGGAGGCGACGGCGTACCCGTGCTCCTCGTTCTCCTTGGCCGACCCGAGCAGGGCCGCCGCGATCCGGGCGTCCTCGCCGTCGGTCGCGCCGCGCGGCATCGTGCCCGCCAGGACGAGAGAGGTCACCTCATTGCCGTCACGGCGGATCAGCAACTCGGGCGTGGCACCGACGAGGCCGGCGCAGGCGAACGTGTAGCAGTCCGGGTACCGGGCGGCCAGGCGCGACAGCAGCACGCGCTGGTCGAGCGGGCGGTCGGCGTAGGCGTACAGGTCACGGGCGAGGACGACCTTGCGCACGTCGCCGTGCTTGATGCGCCGGACCGCCGTCGCCACGGCCTGCTCCCACTCCATGGAGGACAGGGACCCGTCGTGCCAGGCGATCTCCGCGGGAGCGGACGGCCGCGCGTGATCGGCGGGCACGCTGGCGTTGCTGACGCCGCGGCCGCCGGCGCCGGCGTCGCCCTCGGCTTCGTCGGCCGGTGTCACGGACGTCAGCCAGGCGCCGCCGCGGCCGTCCCGGCCGAGCACGACGCGCGGCACGACGATAACCGAGCCTTCGGAGCAGTCGTCGAACGTGAAGCTGCCGAAGGCGACGAGACCGCTGCCGCGGCACGCGACGTCGTCGCGGATGTCGGCGGTGTCGACGAGCTCACGGAGCCACTTCTCGCCCCCGGTGAAGCGGTCGTCGCCGGCCGGGAGGGTGATGCTCGCCGCCTTGCCCCAGCCGACCAGACCCGCGCCGTGCCGCAGCCATGAGAAGGCCGCGGGCTCGGGGATCCGGGTCAGCAGATCGCCGGGATCGAGGACTGGCGTGCTGCGCACGATCAGTGGCTTGCCGCCATAGTCCCCGGCCGTCCGTACCTCGGTGTCGCGATGGTTCCCGCCCGGCTGTGCCATGAGAGGCAATTGTAGTGGTCAGGCAGATATTGGCTGTTCGCGTGGTCCGCCGTGAGCCCCCGGGCCCGCCGTTACCGCCCGCGGACCAGGTAGTCCCGTCCCGCTGACCTCAGTCCCCGATTGTGCCGAGAGCCCCCGATGGTGTCCGAGTCCCGATGGTCTCGAGTCCCCGTGGTGGAGGTGCCGTTCCCTGGCGGAGTTCCGCCCTAGTCGCCTTCGCGGGGCGAGAGCATCCGCGCCATCGCGGGCAGTACGCCGGGCGCGACGCGGCAGTAGACCCAGGTTCCTCGGCGCTCGGAGATGATCAGGCCCGCTTCGCGCAGCTTCTTCAGGTGGTGGCTGACCGTCGGCTGAGAGACGCCCACATTCTGGATGTCGCAGACGGACGCTTCGCCGCTTTGATGCGCGGCGACCCGGGAGAACAGGCGCAGCCGCACCGGGTCGGCCAGCGCCTTGAACATGCCGGCCATGCGCTCGGCCTCGGAGGCCGAGAGCTCTGCCGCGCCGAGCGGCGGGCAGGGAAACTCCGCGGAAGGCTCCACGATGAGTTCCGTCGTATTCGTCATGGGGTAATACTTGCGTGTCCGGGGCGTGCTCTGCTACCGATCCGGCAATAACGTGACATCACCTATACCTATGGTGCCTTCCGGCCCATGGATATTTCGGTCCAATTATGTGACGAATTCTCGCCGTACGATGCAAGATGTGCTTTGCTCAGGGATTTTATCAGGAGGAACGGCACTGGATCGCGTTCTTCTCCGAAGGATCGACGCCCCACCTACTCTAGGCCGGGAAGCGATCCTGTGTGCCGCAAGGCGGATGCCTCACCCCCGGTGCGCGCTGACCAGCGAAACCGCTAACGGATCGGAGACGATCCGAGACGGTTCGCTGTCAGCTGGAATCTGCACTAGGTGCCAAATTCGGGCTGCACTCGGAAAGCATATGCGGACAGATGTCCGCATAGTGGTGCCAACTCAGCAATATGCTGCCGCGTGCGGAATCAACTTGCTGAGCCGGGAAAAGCTTCGGAATCCCGTGGGGAATCCGTCCGGCGGCGACTGAATCCGGTGGCTCAAAGCAGCGTGAGCTGCTCCGGCTCGGCGCGGGTGGGCGCGCCTTGCGGGCCGCCCGTGTTGTCCGGGCGGCCGAGCCCGCGCGGACCCCGCGCGCCCCGCGGGTTGCGTGCGGCCGCGGGGGAGCGGCGGCCCACCCCGTACCGCTCGGCCAGCTCGCTGACCTGCGCGGCGATCCGGGCCTGGTACTCCTTCGGCGCGTAGGCGCCGTGCCGGTACAGGCCGGCGTACCGCCCGATAAGTTCGGGATGCGTCTCTCCCAGCCAGCGCAGGAACCACTCGCGCGTTCCGGGCCGCAGGTGCAGCACGATGGGCGTGACGTGCGTGGCGCCGGCCTCGGCGATCCGGCGCACGGCGGCGTCGAGCTGAGCGGGGGAGTCGGACAGGAAGGGGATGACCGGCCCCATCAGCACGCCGCACGCGAGGCCGTTGTCGGTCAGCGTGGCGCAGACCTCGAGCCGCCGCTCGGGCGCGGGGGTCCCGGGCTCGACCGACCGCCACAGCGCCTTGTCGGTGAAGCCGGCCGACACGTTCAGCCCGACGTCGGTCACCTCGGCCGCGTCCAGGAGGAGGTCTAGGTCCCGGAGTATCAGCGTGCCCTTGGTCAGGATCGAGAACGGGTTGGCCGCGTCCCGCAGCGCGGCGAGGATGCCGCGCATGAGCTCGTAGCGCCCCTCGGCCCGCTGATAGCAGTCCACGTTGGTGCCCATCGCGATGTGCTCGCCCCGCCAGCCGGGTGACGCCAGCTTCTTGCGCAGCAGCTCCGGCGCGTTGATCTTGACGATCACCTTGGAGTCGAAGTCCGCGCCCGCGTCGAGGTCCAGGTACGTGTGCGAATTGCGTGCGAAACAATAAACACACGAATGCTGACATCCCCGGTATGGGTTGATTGTCCAGGCGAACGGCATGCGCGAGGACTCGGGGACGCGGCTGACGATGGACTTGGCCTGGATCTCGTAGAACGTCATGCCGCGGAAGCCGGGCGTGTCGAACGTGCGCGTGACGGCGCCGCGCGCGAACAGCGGCGGCTGCGTGTCCGCGGCTCGGGGGAGCCCCGCGCCGGGCAGTGCGTGCGGGACGCAGCCCGCGCCCTCGGCGGGCGGCTGATCGTCGAGCCGCAGGTTGTCCCATCGCATGTGGCCAGCCTAGAACGACTATTCGATTATAGCAAACACCTGTTCGGGCCGGTTGAGGCGGGCGATCGGGATGTTACTCTACGACGCTAATCGAGTGCATGTTGTCACAGTGGTTTCGGTGCTCTAAAAACGCTAGGGAACGAAGTCAGAACGATTGGATAAACACGACTCCGTGGGGGATAGTAAGAGAGTTCCCACTGGCGCGCGGAACATGGAGGTATGCGCGATGGCGCTGTCAATGGACGAGCAGCGCATGCTCGCCGAGATAGAGGCACGACTGTGCGCTGAGGACCCCGGCCTGGCGGCCAGGCTGTCCTCGTTCCGGCGCCCCAGCCCGGCCGCGAAGCTCCGCTCCCCGCGAGGGCGAGTTGTCGGATCACTCTTCGCGGTCGCGCTCGCGGTCGTGATATCGCTGATGGTCTACGCCATGATCCCGTTCCGCGCCCATAGTCCCAGCCGAGGGGTCTCCACGCCCGTCGCCTCGGGCAATCCCGCGGCCTCCGCGCCGGTACGGCCTCCGGTGAAACCCGCGACGTCCGGCGCCGCCAAGACCACGGGCACGTCCGGCTCGCGGTCGGACGCGTCGGCCGCGACCTCATCCGCCGCCACGTCATCAGCGAACACGTCCTCATCGGCCGGCACGTCATCCGCCGCCAAGGGCAAGACGAGCACCGGCAAGACGGACGGGAGCAAGACCAGCGGGAACCAGTCGGGCACGTCGACGGCCGCGCACAACTCCTGAGCAGGGCTTAGGAGTCTCGCCAGAGCTGGATCAGGTAGCGCTCGACCCCTTCGAGCTTGCGCTTCTCCCGCTGGAACTCATCACTCAGCGGGTCCTTGTGCTGGCTGAACAGCTCCTGGTACATCTGCACGACGGCCTCGCGGTAGCGGGCGTACACACGCACCTCGTAGTTGCCGACACCGCCGGACAGGCGCAGCCCGCCCACGGCCTTGCCCGCGGTGCCCATGTCAACGGACAGCTGGCCGCGCAGGTACAGGCGGGCCTTGGCCTCCTCGTCCCAGGCCTCAGGCATCAGCGGCTGCCCGTCCCATTCCTCCAGGACGAGCCGGACGTCGACGTCCTGCTGGAGGCTGCCGACCCACAGCTGCTCGCGCGTGGCCGACACCAGCACGCCGACCGGAGCCAGCGGCCCTCCGGGGCCGTCCGGGTTCACTTCGGGGTCGTGGAGGCGGAACATGCGCCGCTCGGGAAACACGGGCATGACGAGCTGCAGTAGCCTGCGGCTCATATAGCCCCCGTCGGGCACGCCGGCACCTCGCAAATCATCTGTCATCATGCTCCGCCGACCTGGAAGGTTCCGCCCCGGAACTATGGCAACCGGACTTCCCGGCATCCTGGATAAATGTAAACCTTGGCGTCGCATGTGCGCACCCTGAACGCCGGGGGAGATTACTCACAGCTAATGATCAGTGACCTATTGACTACATGCTGCAGTCATGAAACGGTTATTACTGATAAAACCCCCGGATTGCCCCAGGCGGTGCCAAATGGAGTCGGCCCCTGCTGCCTACGGTCAGCTACAGAAAGTGGCGTACAGGATACCCTCCGCACTTCCGACCGGGCCGCCGGACCTGCTGACGGGCAGCCCGCACCAGCAGGGCCAGTACCAGCACGGTCAGCACCAGCACGGCAGGCCGCCGCTCGGCGGGCACCGCACCATCACCCTCGCGGTCTGCTGCAGCGCGCTGTTCTTGGTCGGCCTGGACAACACCATCGTGAACGTCGGGCTGCCGTCGATCGGGAGGTCCCTGCACACGAGCGTGGCGGGCCTGCAGTGGACGGTCGCCGGCTACACGATCGTGCTCGCCAGCCTGCTGATGTTCTCCGGCGCCGCCGCCGACCGGATCGGCCGCCGCACGATCTTCCAGGTCGGCCTATCGCTGTTCACGCTGGGGTCCTGGCTGTGCAGCCTGGCGCCCAGCCTCGACGCGCTGATCACCTTCCGGGTGCTGCAGGGGATCGGCGGCAGCATGCTGACGCCGGCGGCGCTCGGCATTATCACCAACACCTTCAGCCGGCCAGCCGAACGTGCCCGGGCCATCGGGATCTGGGACGGCGTATCGGGTCTGTCGATGGCCCTGGGCCCGGTGGCGGGCGGCATTCTCGTCGGCAGCACCGGCTGGCGGGGGATCTTCTGGGCGAACATCCCCGTCGGCCTGGCCGCGATCGCGCTGACCGCCCTGCTCGTCCCGGATTCCCGCGCCGAGCAGGGCCGCAAGGCCGACCCGGTCGGGCAGGTCCTCGTCATCGCGATGCTGGGCTCGCTGGCCTACGCGATCATCCAGGGCCCGGCCTACGGCTGGCACTCGCCGACGATCGCCGCCTTCTTCGGCATTTCGGTCATCGCGCTCATCGTCCTGCTGAAATACGAGCCGCGTCGCCCGCAGCCCCTGATCGACTTCCGGTTCTTCCGCAGCATCCCGTTCAGCGCGTCCACCGCCACCGCGGTCTGCGCGATCGCCACCAGCGCGGGCTTTCTGTTCCTGACCACGCTGTACCTTCAGGACGTTCGAGGGTTCAGCCCGCTCAAGGCCGGCCTGACGCTGCTGCCCATGCCAGTCATGATGGCCATCACGTCCCCAGTCGCTGGCCGCATGCTCGCACGCGGCGGCCCCAGGCTCCCGTTTGTCATCGCCGGCGCCGCGCTCACGCTGTCCACGGCCGCGCTGTCGCAGCTTAGTTATGACAGCGGCCCGCTATTCCTGGTGATCACCTACGGCCTTTTCGGGGTCGGGGCAGGGATGGTCAATTCGCCAATCACCAACGGCGTGATGTCCGGGGTGCCGAAGTCCCAGGCCGGAGTCGCGTCCGGCATGAACTCATCCGCGCGCCAGCTGGGCCAGTCCCTGGGCGTGGCCATCGTCGGCTCCGTGCTCGCCGCGTCGCTGCACGGCAGCATGGAGGCGGGTTTCCTCCAGGCCGCGCACGCCGGCTGGTGGATCATGTCCGGTTGCGGCTACGCCGTCCTCGTCCTCGGCGTCATCTCGACGACGAACTGGGCGCGCGCCACCGTCGCCAAGGCGGGCGGCGAGGCCTGACCCCACCCCGCGCCGTTTTCATCGGTCACTCGTGCCATCACGGACGTGAAGACCGTTGAGCCCGGCGCGTGCGCCCGAAATCGCCAACCCTAGTGGCCGCAGCCGCACGCGCCGCCGCAGCAACCGCCGCCACCACCGGAGAAGCCTTCCGCGGACCGGCCGCCGACCGCCACCGTGGACAGGAGCTTCACCGTGTCGTCGTGGCCCTGGGGGCAGGACGCCGGGTCCGACGACTCACTCATCGGCCGGTTCAGCTCGAACGTGTCGCCGCAGGCGCGGCAGCGGTACTCATAGCGTGGCATGACCGTATTTTAGTCGCTCGCGCTCTCGGTAGCAGCAACCTCGCCGCCCGTTTGCGGAGTCGCGGGCCGATGGCCGTTGCCGGAACCCGATCCGTTCACGGCACCAGCGCCGTTCGCCGACGCCGACCCGTTGACTGGGGACCCGTTAACCGTGCCATTGACCGACGCAGTTCCGTTGACCGACGCAGATCCACTGGCCAGTGCAGACCCGTTCACCGGCGCGGTCCCGTTGACCGGCGCCGAGCCGTCGATCGGCGTCCCGCCCGTGGCGGCGAGGCCGTCGACCGGGACGGCGGGGGAGTCCTCGAAGACGAACGGCTTGCCGCGCAGCAGGGAGGCGATCGCGCCGAGCACCGACATGACGGCGGCGGCGATGAACACGATCGTCAGGCCCTGGTGGAACGGCGCGGAGATCAGCGTCGGGAAGAACGTCTTGCCGGTCAGCAGGTCCACGTTGGCCGCGGGCAGCTTCTTCAATATGCCGCTCGGCGCGAGCATCGTCGAGACCGGGTTATAGCCGAGCATCGCGGAGAACACCGTGGACACCGGGGGCAGGTGCGCGACGCTGGACGCGATGTTCAGCGGCACGCCTTCCTTGACCAGGCCGGCGGTGAGCGTCTTCGGCAGCGAGCTGGCCAGGCCAGCGATCAGCAGCGAGAAGAAGACGCCGATGGACAGCGACATGCCGGAGTTCTGGAACGTCGAGCGCATGCCGGACGCCGCGCCGCGGTGGTAGGCGGGGACGCTGGACATGATGGCGGCGGTGTTGGGCGAGGTGAACAGGCCGGAGCCGACGCCGTTGCCGAAGATCAGCAGCGCGAACGCCGGGTACGGGAAGTTGATCGGCAGCAGCATCAGGCCGACGAAGCAGCACGCGGCGACCAGCAGGCCGGCGGTCGCGAACGGGCGGGCGCCGTACTTGTCGGACAGGATGCCGGAGATGGGCCCCGCGACGAGGAACCCGGCGGTGAGCGGCAGCATGTAGATGCCCGCCCACAGCGGCGTGTCCACGAAGTTGTAACCGTGCAGCGGCAGCCAGATCCCGGCCAGCCAGATGACCAGCATGAACTGCAGCCCGCCGCGGGCGATCGCGCCGAGCCACGCGGCCAGGTTGCCGAACGCGAACGGGCGGATCCGGAACAGGCGCATGCGGAACATCGGCTCGGCGACCTTGTTCTCCACGACCGCGAAGATGATCAGGAGCACCACGCCGCCGATCAGGCCGGACAGCACCAGGGGGTTGCCCCAGCCCATCGCGCTGGTCCCGTAGGGGCGGATGCCGAACGTGATCGCGGTGAGCAGCACGCCCGCGCCGGCCGCGAACAGGATGTTGCCGAGCCAGTCGATCTTCGCCTTGCGGGTGACGGCGATCTCCTTGAGGGAGAGGTACGCCCAGATCGTGCCGAACAGGCCGATCGGCACGTTCACCCAGAACACCGCGCGCCAGTCCCAGGCGGCGAGCACGCCGCCGAGCAGCAGGCCGATGAACTGGCCGGAGATGCCGGCGATCTGGTTGGTGCCGAGCGCCAGGCCGCGCTGGCCGGGCGGGAACGCGTCGGTGAGGATGGCCGCGGCGTTCGCCATCAGCATCGAGCCGCCGAACGCCTGGACGATCCGCCACAGGATGAGCCATAGCGCGCCGCGCTGCCCGATGTACGGGTCCAGCGACAGGGCGATGCTCGCCAGGGTGAAGACGACGAACCCGAGGTTGTAGATCTTCACGCGGCCGAAGATGTCACCGAGGCGGCCGAGGGTCACGACCACCACCGACTGCACGAGCAGGTACCCGATGATCATCCACAGCAGGTACGTGACGTTGCCCGCCGTAAGGGGGTTCAAATGGATGCCGCGGAAGATCGCCGGCATCGAGATGATGACGATCGAGGCATCGATCGTCGCCATCATCATCGAAAGCGTCGTGTTGGAGAGGGCGACCCACTTATACGCCCCGCCCCGGCTGTTGCCGGTTTCCCCTGTTTCCGCTGGTTGCTTGCTCGCCGTCTTAGCCACGTCTCCTCAGCATAGCCGATACTTGCTTGTTGGCAACTATTGATGATGCTAACGATCGCCGACGCCGGCCATCAGCGCGTCTTCCGCTGGCGGGGCAACAGTGGTAAAGCTGCGTTTGTGGGCGTCCACAAAGGAACTGACGATTCCGCGCCGTATGCTGCGGTAACAATGCCAGACACGCCGCCTCCGAGGGAGCCCGCGCGGGACGCCGAGCGGGAGAATTCGGTGCTGCGCGAACTGGTGACCGTATACCGGCACCTGTCCGGTCTCGCCATGCAGGACGCGGACCTGGCCGGCGTCGTGCAGCTGATCTCCGAGCGGGCGTCGGCGACCGTCGCCGTCGTCAGCCAGCTCATGGACGTGCTGACCGCGGCCTCGCCCGGCCTGCCGCCGGAAAAGGCCGCGGACCTGGTCCGCGACCACGTCGTGCACCCGCGCCTCGGCCAGGTGCTGCGCGCCTCCCGGATGTCCCAGCGCGCGCTGCGCCTCCCGAACGTGGGCGGCCTCCCCGCCATCATCGTCGCCCCGGTGCTCGTCGGCGACGAGGTGCCGTCGTACCTGATCACGCTCGACCCGTCCGAGGAGACGTTCAGCGAGGACATGTCGCTGCTGGTCACCGAGCACGCCGCCACGATCTGCGGGGTGATCCTCGGCCGCGAGCGGGTTGTCCAGGCGGCCGCCCGGCGCGTACGCGACGATCTGGTCGAGGGCCTGCTGCTCGGCCGCGGCCGGGAGCCGGGCGACGCGGCCCGCTGGGCCGCGCACCTCGGTTACGATCCCGCCCGCGCGCACAACGTGGCGGCGATCGAGTTCGAGCTGCCGCCGTCACGCGCCGCCGACGCCGGGGCGCTGCGCCACCGGATCGGGGAGAGCATCGAGCACTTCATGACCACCCGGGCGCCGGACGCCATCGTCTCGGCCCGGGAATCGGAGGTGGTTGTCGTCCTGGCGGGCTCGCCGGACCCGCGCAAGACGGCGACGGCCTGCCTGCAGCGGCTGTCGGAGCTGTTCCCCGGCGCGAAGGTCGTGATCGGCGTGGGGAGCGCGTGCAAGGACCCGGCGGAGATCGCCCGATCCTACGACCAGGCGCACCGCACCACCCAGATCCTGTGGCGGCTGGGACGGACCGGCGTCGTGTCGGCGTTCGAGGACCTCGGCATCCACCGGCTGCTGCTGCAGGTGCCGGACCTGAACGAGCTGCGCGCCTTCGCCCAGGAGGTGCTCGGCAAGCTCAGCGAGCACGAGCATGAGCACAAGTCCGAGTACCTGGCCACGCTCGCCTGCTACTTCCGGGAGAATAACAGCCCGCAGCGCGCCTCGCGGCTGCTGCACGTCCACCCGAACACCGTGGCCTACCGGATCAAGCGGATCGAGGAGATCACCGGGCTGCGGCTCGACAACTACCGGGACCGGCTGATCGCGCAGGTGGCGCTCGAGATCCTCGACGCGCTGCCGGAGGGGCAGTGATGAGCGATAAGACGTCTGCCGCGCGCCTGCTGTCCGGCGAGCGGGTCCTGATCTGCGACGGCGCGATGGGCACCATGCTGCACGCGGCGGGGGCCGCCCTCGACCGGTCGCTGCCCGAGCTGAACCTGTCCGCGCCCGAGCTGGTGGCGACGATCCACGACAGCTACCTGTCGGCCGGCGCGGACATCATCCAGGCCAACACGTTCGGCGCGAACCGCCTGTGGCTCGGCGACCACGGCTTCCCCGACAAGGTCGACGAGATCAACCGGGCGGGGGTGCGGCTCGCCCGCGCCGCCGCGGCCCGCGGCGGACGGCCGGTGCTGGTCGCGGGCTCGGTCTCCCCGGCCGTGACCGCCCTGCAGCGCCGCCGGGTCGGTGCCGCGGAACGATCGGAAGTGCTCCGCGAGCAGATAGGCGCCCTGGTCGCGGAGGGCGCCGACCTCCTGATCCTGGAGACGTTCGGGTACCTCGACGAGCTGGTGGAAGCGGTCGCGGTCGCGTCTTCGCTGACCAGCGTGCCGTTGGTCGCGCAGGCGACGTTCGCCGACGACGCGCACACTCTCGGCGGCGAGACGCCCCGCGAGGTTGCCACGGTGCTGGGCGGGCTGCCGGTGACGGTGCTCGGCACCAACTGCACGATCGGCCCGCAGCGGATGCTCGCCGTCGCCGAGGACCTGGTCCGCTACTCCTCGGTGCCGGTCAGCGCCCAGCCGAACGCCGGGCAGCCCCGCCGCGTCGGCGCCCGCTCGTTCGAGTTCAGCATCGATGGCGGCTACTTCGCGCGCTACCTCGCCCGCTTCGCGGCAGCCGGGGTGACGCTCGTGGGCGGCTGCTGCGGCACGACGCCGACGCACATCCGCGCCGCCGCCGAGGCGGTCCGGGCGGGCTGGGCCCGCACGGCGGGCACCGCCGCGGCTCCCGGCCTCCGCGCGGACCCGGGACTGCACACGGACCCCGCGCTGCACACAGGGCCGGGCTCGCTGCCGGAGCAGCTCGCGGCGGGGAAGTTCGTCGTCGCGGCCGCGATCACGCCGCCCGCCAGCGGATGGGCCGGGGAGGCGGAAGAGACGGCGGCCGTGCTCGCCGCGCACGGTGTCGGGCTGCTGTTCGTGCAGCCGCGGGAGAACGCCCGCACCCACATGGACTCCCTCAACATGGCGCTGCAGCTCCAGGAACGCACCGGGGCGGAGACGGTCGCGACGGTCACCACCTGGGACAAGACGATCATGTCGCTGCAGGCGGACCTGCTGGGCGCGCACGCCCTGGGCATCCGGTCGGTGGTGTGCACGACGGGCAGCCCGCCGGTCTTCGGCGACTACCCGGCGGTGGACGGAACCTGGGAGGTCGACTCGGTCGCGCTCGCCGGCCTGCTGTCCGGCCTGAACGACGGGCGGGACTCCAACGGCCTGGCGCTGAGCGCGCGGACGTCATTCTGCATCGGGGCACGGGTCAACCCCGGCGCGCGTGATCCCGACGCCGAGATCGCGCGGACGCACGCCAAGATCCGCGCGGGCGCCCGGTTCCTGGTGAGCCGCCCGGTCTACGAGGTGGAGTCGCTGCGCGCGCTGGTGTCGTCACTGGCGGGCACGGGCATGCCGCTGCTCCTGTCGGTGACGCCGCTGCGGTCGTTCGAGGAAGCCGACTACCTGGCGCACGAGGTGCCCGGGGTGACGATCCCGGGCAGCGCGCTCGACTCGCTGGAACGGGCCGGGCGCGGCGCGGCCCGCTCGGTCGGCGTCGCCCTGGCCGCCGACCTGGTGGCCAAGGCCCGCCACCTGGTCAGCGGCGTCCTGCTCACCGCCGCCGAAGATGACGCGGCCTCCCTCGTCCCCCTGATCGCCGCCGCGAGCGCCTAGGCGCCCCGGCCGACACCTGAGGTGGCCCGGGCCGACGCCCGGGCGTTCGCGCCCGATCTGGCTACGGGTGCTGACCAGGGCCTACGGACATTGTGGGCGGTAAGTGGTGGATCGCTAACCTATGCGGCGATATCGATCTCGTGTCGGTTACGTGTAAACACCTACGCGCGTGGCATGCTTACCTCCGTGGTGAGTAAAACCACACGGAGGACATTCCTCGGTGTAGCGGCGGCGGGCGTGACCGGGGCGGCGGTCGCGGCGGCGAAGCTGTGGCCCGGGACGCGGACGACGCCGCCGGCGCGGCCGCATCCGGCGGCGCTCCAGGTCAGGCCGCGCAAGCCGAAGGTGTTCACTACCGCCGCGGAGAACTCCCTGCGGGGTGAACGGGACTGGGAGATACGGCATCTCGGCGGCGAGCACGAGATCGAGGGGTACGCGGGCAAGGCCAGCGTGCTGCCCGGGGAGACGTTCCCGCTGTTCGTGTCCTCGGAGTCGTCCGGGTTCAGGGTGACCGCCTTCCGCCTCGGCTGGTACAGGGGCGACGGCGCGCGGCAGGTGTGGAAGTCGGGCGCGCTGCGGGGCGGCGTCCAGAAGAGCCCAGCGGTGACCGGCGCGACGAACACCGTGGGGACGGACTGGGATCCGGTCATCGAGATACCTACCCATGACTGGCCCGAAGGCTCCTACCTGCTGCGGCTGGACGCGGACTCCGGCGCCCAGCGCTACGTGCCGGTCACGGTGCGATCGGCGGTGACGGCCGGCAAGGTCGTCCTGAAGAACTGCGTGCAGACCTGGCAGGCCTACAACACGTGGGGCGGCTACGACCTGTACGTGGGGCCGTCGGGGGCGTACGCCGACCGCTCGCTCGCGGTCAGCCTGGACCGGCCCTACGACCTCAACGGCGCGGACATGTTCCTGACCTACGAACGGAACGTGATCAAGCTCGCCGAGTCCATGGGGCTGCCCGTCGCCTACGTGACCAGCATGGACATCGCGGCCGACGCGCACCTGCTGGACGGGGCGAGCGCGCTCGTGTCGATGGGCCATGACGAGTACTGGACGCCGGCCGAGCGGGCGAACGTGACCGCCGCCCGGGACAAGGGCGTCAACCTGGCGTTCATGGGCGCGAACGCGATGTTCCGCCGCACGCGGCTGGCGGCGACGCCGCTTGGCGACGCGCGCATGGTGATCTGCTACAAGACCTCGTATGCCGAGGACCCGATGTACGGGGTCGACAACTCGCTGGTGACGAGCGACTGGCGCGAGCCGCCGGACCCTGACCCGGAGTCGTCGCTGATCGGCACCATCTACGAGGGCTACCCGGTCAACGCGGCCTACGTCGTGGCCAGCCCGGACAGCTGGGTGTTCAAGGGCACCGGGGTCTCGGCGGGCGCCAGCTTCCCGAACCTGGTGGGCATCGAGTACGACCGGGTGGACCCGGCCTACCCGGTGGAGCGCCCGATCGAGGTGCTGTCGCACTCGCCGCTGACCTGCGGGGGAGCGAGCAGCTACAGCGACTCCGCCTACTACACGCACCGCGGCGGCGCGGGCGTGTTCAACAGCGGCACCATGCGCTGGGTGGAGGCCATCTACGGCGACCAGCCGCACGGCATCACCGGCGACACGCCCGGGTTCGTGAAGAAGGTCACCGAGAACGTGCTCCGCGCGTTCTCCGGCGGCCCGGCTGCCGCGAGGTACCCGGCGCACGACAACCTGGACGCGATTCACGAGTACGCGGGCGACCCGGTCGGCAATCCCGGGAACCTTCAGTGAGAATTCGGGAGCGATAGCACCACGCCTATGCCCGATATGAGTCAGAACACCGGCGTGAAACCCCGCGCCGTTCGTGATCGACGGGTCGTACTTCGGCGCGAAGCGCGTGGCCTTCGATAACGGGCGGGCTCCGGATGAAGTTCACTGGCTGGGCCCGCCCGCTCAGCGCCTACACCGGGGGGCTCGAGCGGGCGGGCCTGGTGATCGAGGCGCTGCGCGAGCCGGTGAGCGTCGGCCTGGACGGCACCGTGCGCACTGTCCCGTTCCACCTGTGGATCAGGGCCCTGCGGCCACCGTGGTGACCGTCAGCGCGGTCAACTGCTGGGGGACTCCATGGTGGGGGTCTGCTTGAAGCCGGCGGGAATGGTCACGTTCAGCTTGGCTAGGTTGGCGGGGGTCGGCGGAAGGTATTCGGATTCAATCGTGAGGTGATTCCCGCCGCCCGTCGATTCCGTCTGCATCGGCAGGTAGGTGGTCGGGTCCACCCAAACGGTGGTGACCGTCCCCTGCGACTTGTCGCGGATGGTCACCTTGAATACTGGTCGGCCGTCGAGCTCGGTCTTCTCGATGGACCCGAGCTTGCCATTGGCGATCTCCTGCCGAAGCGCGGCCGGACCGTTCGTGGTGAACGTTCCACCCGACTGGATCGTCTTGGACCAGGTGTGGTTGCCGTACTCGACGTCAATTACCTCCATGCGTTGCGTGGAGATCTTGACCGAGCCGTCAGGCTGTCTCGGATTGACGTCCTGCCGGAAGATCTGCTCCCAGTCGGTGGAGGCTCCGTCCGACACGGGTACCGTGTACTGCCGTTGCCGGACCAGCTGGCCCTTGTCCGGGACCGCGGGGTACGACAGCGAGTAGACGACCGGGATACCTGGGCCCTGCGCGCCCCGGGTGTAGAAGATGTCACCGGACACGCCATCGAACGCGGTCAGCATGGCGCTCCGCAACGCCGCGGGCGAACCGAGCGCGCTCTGGGATTGGTGCGCGGCGGTGACGGGGGCTCCGGCGTAGGCCAGGGTGATGGCCGCCGCGGCGCCGCCTACGAGCGCGGCGACGCCGGCCCCGAGTGCGATCCGGTGGCTTGCCCTCGACGGCCACGCCAGGCGGCGGAGCCGGTCCGAAGTCTCCCTGGACCGGAGCTGACCGGACGGGGGCTGTTCGGACCGGGGGGTCGCGATGGCCGCGGCCAGGTTAATCGCCCGCCGTTCCGGGGCCGGCTGCCGGTCCAGGCTGGCGGGCCGTGCCTGCGCGATCATGTCCATTGCGTTCATTGGGGCTGCCTTTCTGCTCGGTTGGCTGCCAGCGGGCGGGGAGCGGGTTCGGCGGACATCGCTTGCTCGAAACGCCGCCTGGCCCGATGCAGCCGGACGAAGTACGTCGCCGTCGAGCAGCCGGTCACCTGGGCGGCCTCGCCTGGCGTCAGGCCGTGCCAGGCGACGAGTGTCAGGATCTCTCGGTCGGCGTCGGACAGGGTGGCGAGCGCGCGGAGCACCGCATGGCGTTCCGAGACCTCGTCGGCGATGTCCGGTTCGGCCCCTGAGGCCCACGACTCAAGCTCCGCGGCCAGGGACTGCTGGCGTGCTGATGCGCGAAACTCGCTGCTGATGACGTTCCGCGCCACGACGAGCAGCCACGGCAGCGGGTCGCCGGGCACCTCACTCAGCTTCCGCCAGGTGACGAGGAACACCTCGCTGAGCACCTCGTCGGCCAGTTGGTGCCCGGCACGGCCGACCGCGTAGGCGTAAACGCGCTGGTGGTATCTGTCGTATAGCCCGGTGAACCGCTCGATCTCATCGGTGTCGGTCACGGATCCAGCTCCTCAGGTCGGGGCATCTCCATTGTTCGCGCCCTCATGAGGTAACGCCTCGTGTGCGCCCCTTCTTACAGGCGGAATCAGTCGGGCTACCCCAGCGACCGCTGGCTGGCGCCCTGAGACTCAGAGCTATCCATCACGTCCGTGGTGACGGTGTCCGCTTCCGCCGGCTCGCTGCTGGCCAAGACGGAGAAACGGATGTTGACGTGCGGGAATGGAACGATTGGATGACGCCTGCGGCGCCGTCGGGATCGCGGCCGCCGCGCCGCTGCCGTCCCGGGAATGAAAAGTTTCCGCGTTTGGTTTGACTGGGGCACGGGAGACCCTTAGAGTCTTCCTTGCCCCGAGGGGACGGACTGCTGGCTACTGTCGGCGGGTCCGGGTCCCGGGGAGCCACCCAGCGAGCAGCCTCAGGTGAGGCTTGCTTACTGATGGCTCGGGATTCCGCGAAAGCCGATTTGGCCGGAAAGGAATCATCGGGTAATTTAAATGAGTCGCCCCGGACGGTAAGCGAAAGCAAGCCGAATGGTGCGCGTCTGTTTCTTGAGAACTCAACAGCGTGTTAAAAGCCAGTGCATACGAGATGTACTACCCCCGTCTTTGCGGGTCTTCG
>Ga0210389_10000989_pt1 | contig 23918 bp, 30 predicted proteins | sample IncBWH28OmetaG_FD_160127 | JGI IMG/M metagenome (GOLD analysis project Ga0210389, IMG submission 160127) | Forest soil microbial communities from Barre Woods Harvard Forest LTER site, Petersham, Massachusetts, United States - Inc-BW-H-28-O ...
GGAGGGGAGGGGAGGAGGGGAGGGGAGGAGGGCGAGGGGGAGGGGACAAGGAGAGGGAGGAGGGGGGAGGAGGAGGGAGAGGGCCAGAAGGAGCGGCCCGAGAGCCCGCTCGGGAAGCGCCGCTGCCCGGTCCCGGGGCAGAGGTCCGCGGAGGGGGTACCGCGGATGCCAGCCGACCCTCAGTTAGAGGGTGACGCCGATGAGGATCGGCTCCGGGGTCAGCGTGACGCCGAAGACGGAACGGACGCCCCCGACGATCTCGCGGGCCAGGGACAGCAGGTCGGCGGTCGTCGCGTCGCCTGCGTTGACCAGGGCCAGCGTGTGCTTGGCGGAGACGCGCGCGCGGCCCGGGGCGCCGTAGCCCTTCGCGAAGCCCGCGTGCTCGATCAGCCACGCGGCCGGGACCTTCACCAGGCCGTCGCCCGCGTCGAAGCGCGGCACCCGCACTCCCCCGGCGACCGACTCCACCCGGGCGAACTGGCCGGCGTCGAGCACCGGGTTCGTGAAGAACGAGCCCGCGCTCCGCGTGTCGGGGTCGCCGGCGTCCAGGACCATGCCCTTGCGCGCGCGGATCTTCAGGACCGCCGACCGTACCTCGCTCACCGAGGCGCGCTCCCCCAGCTCGACGCCCAGTTCGGACGCTAGCTCCGCGTATTTCACCGGGCGGGAAAGCGGCTCGGCGTACAGCCGGAACGTGACCTCAGTGACCACGTACCGCCCGTCCGACGCCTTGAACAGGCTGTTGCGGTAGGAGAAGCGGCAACGATCGTTCGGGAGGGTAAGGAGCTGGCCGTCAGCCCGGTCGTAGACCCGTACCCCCGTGATCACCTCGGCGACTTCCTGGCCGTAGGCGCCGACGTTCTGCACGGGGGTCGCCCCGGCGCGGCCGGGGATGCCGGAGAGGCATTCGAGACCCGCGAGGCCCTCGGCGACGCTGGCGGCGACCACCGCGTCCCAGTCCTCGCCCGCCGCCACGGTGACGTCGACGAGCGGCGAGGCGATCTCCTCGCCGGGGGAGCCGGGGGCGAGCGCCGCGCGCGTGAAGTTCATGCCCCGGGAGGCGACATGCACAACCGTGCCGGGGAAGCCGGCGTCGGCGACCACGAGATTGCTGCCCCCGCCGAGCACGAGCACGGGCACGGCCGACGCGTCAGCCGCGCGAACGGCGGAGACCAGTTCGGCCTCGGACGTGGCCGCGACGAACGTATCCGCCGGGCCGCCGAGGCCGAGGGTGGTGTAATCGGCGAGCAGCGTCATGGCTAAGAAAACTACGGCAGCCGGACGACGGCGCGGGAACGGCTCAGTACCTTCTCGCCACCAGACGTGGCGACAAGGTCAACGGCCACCTGGTTGCCGTCCAGCTTCTCCTTGACGGTGCCGCTCACCTCGATGGCAGCGCCCGCATCGTCGTCGGGCACGGGCACCATCGCGGAGAAGCGGACGCCGAACGAGACGACCGCGCCAGGGTCACCTGCCCATTCGGCCACGAACTTCCCGGCCTGCGCCATCGTGTACATGCCGTGCGCGATGACGCCGGGCAGGCCGACCGCACGGGCCAGCCGGTCACTCCAGTGGATGACGTTGAAGTCCCCCGAGGCCCCGCAGTACTTCACGAGGTCGAGTCGCCGTGCGGCATACGTTCGCGCGGGCAGCGCGTCCCCGACGGAGACCTCATCGTATTTAGGAGATGCTGCCAAGGTCACTTCCCCCGCTCGACGAGCGTGGACTTCGCGGTGCAGACGTGCTCACCGGCAACCGTGTCGATAGAGGTGGACGTCACCAGCATCGACAGGGCGCCGACCGCTTTGATCGACTCGATCGTCGTGGTGGCGGTGACCACGTCGCCGGCGTGCAGCGGCCGCTCGTGCGCGAAGTTCTGCTCACCGTGCACGACCATGGAGTAGTCAAGGCCGAGACCCGGGTCGGACTGCGCGACGCCCGCGGACGCCATGCTGATGACGACGGCGAACGTGGGCGGCGCGATCACGTCCGGGTACCCGGCGGCCTGTGCCGCCGAAGCCGAACGGCACAGCTCGCTACCCTCGCCGATCGCGTCCGCGAACTCGGCGATCTTGACCCTGCTGACCTCGTAGGGCTCGCCCGGGCCGAAGACCCGGCCGACGTAGTCGGTGTTGAGCGCCAACGCGAGTGCGCTTAGCGGGTCTCGCGGTGCGCGGTGTGGGTCCGGCACCAGGGGCAGAACTTCTTCAGCTCAAGACGGTCCGGGTCATTGCGCCGGTTCTTCTTGGTGATGTAGTTGCGGCGCTTGCACTCCTGGCAAGCCAGCGTGATCTTCGGCCGGACATCGGTGGCAGCCACGATGGAGTGCCTTTCTAAAGGGGAACCAACTGGAACGGATTGCGTGCTGGGTAGCGGAGGCCGGACTTGAACCGGCGACACAGCGATTATGAGCCGCTTGCTCTGCCTGTCTGAGCTACTCCGCCTGGTGTCGACGTTATCGCGACCATATGAGGGTACCCGATCTAGCCAACGTTTGCGCACGCAAGCCCACGGGCGCCCCGGAAGCCAGGACACGCCATCCGTAGCTAACCTATCCCGCCGCCGATCAATTCCGCCCCGCCGAACCGCCGCCGCACCGGCCCCGACCCGGGGCGCCTGCGTTACGGACGCTTGCGCACGATGAGCTCGTCGGACAGCGGCAGGGCGAGAATCTGGTCCGCGAGAGCGCGCCGGCCGGAGCCCGCGGGGACGTCGATGTCGCCTTCGATGACCGACCGGATCGCCGTGCGGTACGTCTTGGACAGGTGCGGCCAGCAGACCTTCACCAGCGCGAGCCCCTGGTACTGCTCGTTGGGTGACTTGGGGTCGGCGATCGCCGTCAGCAGCGTCGCGCCGTCGGCCAGGTCGGGGGCGCCCTTCATGAGGCCGAGGGCGACTACGCGGATCGCCGGATCGTCGCTGGCGAACAGCGCCCGCACCTCGGCGGGGTCGAACTTCTCGGCGCTAGCCAGCTCGGCGCTCCGGTCGACCAGCAGGTCCTGCAGATGCGACCGCGCGTCCTGGTACCGTTCCCCGTCAAGCTCGGCATGGATAAACCGGTAAGACTCCGCAAAACGACCAATATCGGTTCGATCTAGCAGCCGCGCGGCCCGCGGCGCGCCGATGCTCGCCATCTGCCTCGTGAGTTGAAGCTCGAATCCGGTCGCGCTGACCGCGACCCGCTCGACCCGGGCGACCACGAATGGGCTAATCAGCAGCACCCCGCCGACCACTATCATCGCGACCAGCCCCGAACCGCTGGCCGTCAGCACGACCCGGACCACGCCAATGGCCACCAGAACCGCGCCGACGAGGAACAACAGCCAGGCCGGCCTGCGCATTGTCCAATTTTGCCGCCATCGCGACACAGACCTTTGTTTCGCCACGTAATCGGATTTACCCGGATAAGACAGGCGTACGCAAGGGGAAGCCTCCCGCCCGTGCATCGCCGGCTTCACCTGCGCAGAGCCATGCAAACGTGCCCCACGCAAATCCGTCCCGTGCTATAGGACCGCTACGGCAGTGCGAACGCGCATGAGCATGCACCCCACGCAAGTGCGGTACAAAAATAGGTGAGTTTCCCGATGCGCACTTATTGCTACCTAGGGCATGGTTATAAGTGCGTGCTCGGCATCGCGGGAAACGCCCGGGACAGCACAGTACGCGGGAAGACAAGAGCGAGAAGATGCGACACCGCTATCCCCGTAGTGCGGCAGAGCTCAGCGTGCGAGAGCGTGATATCAACACGACGATGTGCACTTGGGAAGTGCTGCCATCCGACAGCCACTCCCCGATCGTCGCCTCCGGCATCAGCACCGACGTGGCCAAGGCCAGGCTGGACGTGGAAGCGGCCATGACCGCCCCGGGCGCGGGATTCGCTCACCTCGTGCGCACGGCCATCCCCGGCCTCGGCCCGGACTTCGATGAACGGCAGGCCTGGCCGCCGCTCGGGGAAATCCAGCTGTGCCGCCGCAACCGCAATGGCGGATTCATCTGGCGGGCACTGCACGCGACCCGGGCCTTCTCCGAACGCGAGGCCAGTTAGCATCACGTTCCAGCCGATTCCCAGTGGCCCAGCGACACGGCACGGCGGCACCGGAGGGCGTTACGGGGCCGTCGCCGTGGCGAGTACACGGCGCACGAGGCCGAATGTCGGCAGCACCGATACGCCCTCGTCGTGGAATGAGCGAATCGCGGGGTCATCGCCGGGGTCAAGGGTCACGGCCTCTTCCCACATCGCGCGTTCCCGCTCCCGCCAGGCCGGGCGGTCGCGCACCTCGATTTCGATGAAGCCGACCGCGGCCAGGGTCGCGGCGAAGTCGGCCTGGCGGCGCTTGACCGTCAGCCGCTCATCCTCCCGGTCGATCGCTTCCCATCCGGTCAGCACCACCCGGCCGCCGGGCCGGACGAGACGCCGCACCTCCCGGTAGGCGTCTATCGGCTCGTCGGGAAACTGAATCGCGTCGGTGCACAGCACGGCGTCGGCCGACGCGGCCGGCAGGCCGCTGGCCACCAGGTCACCGACCTTGAACTCCGCTTCCCGGTTCCCCAGCCGCGCCGCCTGCTCGCGGGCCTGGCGGATCGCCTCCGCGGAGAAGTCGACGCCGATCAGCCGCGCGCCGGCACGCGCCGCGATCGTCAGTCCGTAGGCGCCGCGGCCGCAGGCCAGGTCGGCCAGCAGCTCACCCGGCCGCAGCCGGAGTTCGTCCGCGATCTCCGGGATCGCTTCCGCGGACACCACCCCGGCCAGCAGGTCCGGCGGGAGGCCCATGTGGCGGTTCATTACCGCGGCGACGAGCGGGGATACGGCCTGGTTGGCGTACCAGCCGTCGAAATACTTATCCGATCGCTTCTGGGAAGGCATTCCGCCATTATGGTCGCCGGCGCGGGTGGGCCGAGTGGGAGTAGCCAGGGAGGCGACATGGATCGTTCAGGAGAGTTGAGCTTTGCCGACAAGCCGACGCTGACCGGGGAGCTCGTGCTGCTGCGGCCGGTGGCGGCCGCGGACGCAGCCGGGCTGTTCGATCTGGACCCCGAGTCGGAGCGGCTGACTGGGAGCCCCGGCCGGGACAGGGATCCCAACTGGAGCCTGGAGAACCTGCAGCGGTGGTACGCCACCCGGGGCGAGCAGGACGACCGGATCGACCTGTCCATCATCGAGCGGTCCACCGGGGAGTGGGCCGGGGAGGTCGTGCTCAACGACCTGAACGTGTACAACCAGTCCTGCGGGTTCCGGATCGGGCTGCAAGGGCCCCGGTTCTACGGGCGGGGCCTGGGGACGGAAGCGACCCGGCTCGTCGTGGACTACGCGTTCGGCGTCGTGGGGGTGCACCGGATCCAGCTGGACGTATATGCCTTCAACCCGCGGGCCCGGCACGTGTACGAGAAGGTCGGGTTCGTGTACGAGGGGACCATGCGCGAGGCGCTGCTCTGGGACGGCGAGTGGGTGGACTGCCACCTGATGGGGATGCTGTCCAGCGACTGGCGGCGCCCGGTCCAGCTAGAGCGACCGTCCAGCTAGACGGGCGAGCGGCCGTCGAGCAGGCGGTCCACCCGCTCGACGGTGATCACGTCGTCGTCGACCACGTACATGACCCGGTACGGCCCGACCCGCAACCGGTGATACCGCCCGCGGTGGAAGCCGGCGGGCGGCGGCGGATATGGCTCATCCGTGAGTGCCGAGATCCCCTCGCCGACCGCGCGCAGGCCCTCTTGATCGCGCAAGTACCTGCGCACGGACGCCACCGCCGACGGCGTCCACTCGATCTCGATGGCCGCTGAGATCACTGGCCGCCGAGCAACTCCGCCATGACGTCCTTGTGTGACCGGGCGCCGGGGCGGCCGGTGCGCACCCACTCGTCGTGCTCAGTAAGGGCGGCCTCGATCTCCGCTTCCTCCAGCGCCTGGGAGGACGCGCGCCGCTCGACCGCGCGCATCCGCCGCAGGTCAGCGAGCGGAACTATCGCCGCCGCCTGGCCCCCGAGGTGGATCACTTCATACGGCTCGGAGTTGTCCACGGGCTGCACGGTCATGCGATTCACCGTACGTCATCCCGCCCGGCCAGTCCGGTATTTCCGCTGCGTGGCGGCCCCGGCTACGCGACCCGTAGGTCGAGCTCCACGGTGACCTCGTCGCGCACCTTAAGCGCGCCGAGAAAACCGGTGTAGGGCGTGATTCCGAGCCCGGTTTGCGACACGGTGGCGGTCCCCCGGTAATGGCCGGGTTCCGGCTCCTGCACCTGCAGGCGCGCCGGCTGAGTCTTGCCGCGGAGCGTGATCGTGCCCTCGATCGCGCCGCCGACGCTGGCCGGTATGACGCGCGCGGAACTGAAGCTGGCCGACGCCGCGTCGCCCCGGTCGGCCAGGATCTTGCGCATCTGCTTCTCGATGTCGGCACGGTCCTTGGGACTGAGCGGACGGGCGCCGCCGGTGCCTTCGCGGACGGCCAGCGAGGCGAGATCCAGCTCGGCCGTGACGGTCGCCGCGGCCACGCCGCCCGCTTCCGGAACCTCGACCCGGGCCTGCCACCGGGTCACTTCCAGGAGCAGGTCATGACCGGCCCGCGCCGCGATGCCGACCCGGCCGGTCCTGATCGAGACCCGGCCCTGGGCCGGGCCGAGCTGGTAAGTACCCGCGCTGACGGCCACCCGCCAACCGTAAGCGATCCGGACATAACTGTCCACACGGCAAGCCGGAAGTGTCCAGAAAGCCAGGCGGCCAGAGAAGACCTACGGGAACGGCATTTCGCCGAAAAGCTCGCGGATGCGGCGCAGGTCACGCAGCCGCGGTTCGGTGGCGCCGCCCACCCAGCGGCTGACCGTCTTCACCGAGACGCCGAGCTGGCGGGCGGCGGCTTCCATCGTCATGCCTTCCCGCCGCAGCACCTCGGCCATCCAGTCCGCGAACGACGCCACCGACTCGTCGGGCTCATCTGCCGCGGCGGCCCGTGCCGGGACGGCTTGCACGGCGGGCTTGGCCGACACGGGGCCGGCGGGCTTGCTCAGCAAGGAGGACAACGCGTCCAGCCCGGCCGCCGACCCCAACGTCGGGCTCGACTTGAGCACGTCGACCTCCACGTGGTCCGGGAAGATTCGGAACGAGACGTTGATCGCGCCGGTCGGCCCGGCCGCCTCGAGCAGCGCCTGGGAGACGGTCTCCCCCACCTCGCGGTTGTCCTCCTCGGACAGCGGCGAGTGAGCCAGGCAGCGGCGGACGAAATCACGGATATCGGGGATCGAGGACGGTCGCGCGGGGAACGTCTGCGACACCACGACGACGGGCACGACCTCAATGCCGTCGCTGATCGCATCGTCCGCTTTGTCCATGCGCAACCTCCGCCAAAGGGCACGAAAATGCGCCCGGAACTGTGGACCCGGTTACATCGTGATGTTACGTGAGGACGCCGGGCATCGGCGACTCAGACAGAGACGGACATAAATGTCCAGTTGATCGACTGTTCTGTCTTGTCTGCCCACTGACGCGGGGTTACCATTACGTCACTGGCATGGGCACCGTTGCCCGACTCCTACCGCGGGCAACCTACCGAAAGGTGGCTGCCATGGCTCAGGTAACCGAGGAACCCGTCGTCCATATTCTCTGGATGAACGGAGGGCTCGGATGTGACGGGGACTCTGTCGCGCTCACCGCCGCGACCCAGCCAAGCATCGAGGAAATCGCGCTGGGCGCACTGCCCGGCCTGCCAAAGGTCGCGGTGCACTGGCCGCTGATTGATTTCGAGTGCGGCCCTGAGCAAGGGGCGGACACCTTCATCGAGTGGTGGCACAAGGCCGACCGCGGGGAACTGGAGCCGTTCGTCCTCGTGGTGGAAGGCTCGATCCCGAACGAGGCGATCAAGTCAGAGGGTTACTGGTGCGGGTTCGGGAACAACCCGGAGACCGGCCAGCCGATGACGACAAGCGAGTGGCTTGACCGGCTCGCGCCAAAGGCGACCGCCATCCTGGCGGTGGGCACGTGCGCCACTTACGGCGGGATCCACGCGATGGCGGGGAACCCGACCGGCGCGATGGGCGTGCCCGATTACCTGGGCTGGGAGTGGAAGTCGAAGGCCGGGCTGCCGATCGTGTGCGTGCCCGGCTGCCCGACCCACCCGGACAACCTGTCGGAGACAATCCTGTACCTGCTGTACCAGGTGGCGGGGCAGGCGCCGATGATCCCGCTGGACGAGGCGCTGCGGCCGCGGTGGCTGTTCGAGGCCACGGTGCACGAGGGCTGCGACCGTGCCGGGTATTACGAGCAGGGGCAGTTCGCCACCGAGTACGGCTCGCCGAGTTGCCTGGTCAAACTGGGCTGCTGGGGGCCGGTGGTCAAGTGCAACGTGCCGAAGAGAGGCTGGATCAACGGGGTGGGCGGCTGCCCGAACGTGGGCGGCATCTGCATCGCCTGCACGATGCCGGGATTCCCCGACAAGTTCATGCCGTTCATGGACGAGCCGCCGGGCGCCCGGGTGTCAGCCGCGGCGAGCGGGATGTACGGCACGGTAATCAGGACCCTGCGCGGGTTCACGGCACGCACCGCGGACAAGGAGCCCAAGTGGCGTGTGAAAGGCGACGAGCTACACACCGGCTACCAGAAGACGTGGTGATCGACAATGACGACGACCGACGGCCAGCTCACCGAGATGGCCTGGGACCCGATCACGAGGATCGTCGGCAGCCTAGGCATCTATACCAAGATCGACTTCGCGGCCAAACGGGTCGCCGAATGCCACAGCACGAGCTCGATCTTCCGCGGCTACAGCATCTTCATGAAGGGCAAGGACCCGCGCGACGCGCACTTCATCACCAGCCGGATCTGCGGAATCTGCGGAGATAACCACGCGACCTGCTCGGTCTACAACCAGAACATGGCCTACGGCGTCCGCCCGCCGCACCTGGGCGAGTGGATCATCAACCTGGGCGAGGCCGCGGAGTACATGTTCGACCACAACATCTTCCAGGAGAACCTGGTCGGGGTGGACTTCTGCGAGAAGATGGTCGCCGAGACCAACCCGGGGGTGCTCGAGCGCGCCAACAGCACGCAGGCCCCGCACGCGGCCGAGCACGGGTACCGGACCATCGGCGACATCATGCGGTCGCTGAACCCGCTGGAGGGCGAGTTCTACCGCGAGGCACTCCAGGTCAGCCGGTCCACCCGGGAGATGTTCTGCCTGATGGAAGGGCGCCACGTGCACCCGTCCACGCTGTATCCGGGCGGTGTCGGCACGGTCGCCACCGTGCAGCTGTTCACCGACTACCTGACCCGGCTGATGCGCTACGTGGAGTTCATGAAGCGCGTGGTGCCGATGCACGACGACCTGTTCGACTTCTTCTACGAGGCGCTGCCCGGCTACGAAGAGGTGGGCCGCAGAAGGGTGCTGCTCGGTTGCTGGGGCAGCCTGAACAACCCGGAGTACTGCGACTTCACCTACCGGAACATGGCCGACTGGGGCCGCAAGATGTTCGTCACCCCAGGCGTCGTGGTCGACGGCAAGCTGGTCACCACCAGCCTGGTCGATATCAACCTGGGCATCCGCATCCTGCTCGGTCACTCGTATTACGAGGACTGGGAGGACCAGGAGATGTTCGTTACCCACGACGAGCTCGGCAACCCCGTCGACCGCAGGCACCCCTGGAACCAGCACACGATCCCCCGGCCGGCCAAGCGCGACTTCGACGACAAGTACAGCTGGACGATGTCGCCGCGCTGGTTCGACGGCAAGGACTACCTCCCGCTGGACACCGGCGGCGGACCGATCGCCCGCCTGTGGGCGACCGCGCTGGCCGGCCTGGTCGACTTCGGGTACGTGAAGTCCACCGGGCACAGCGTGCAGATCAACCTGCCCAAGACGGTCTCCAGGCCCGAGGTCACCTTCGAGTGGAAGATACCGGTCGACAAAGAGGGCAAGCCGCTGTCGAACGCGATCGAGCGGGACCGGGCGCGGACCTACTTCCAGGCCTACGCCGCCGCGTGCGCGCTGCACTTCGTCGAGCAGGCACTCGGCGAGATCCGTGCCGGGCACACTAAGACCTGGGAGTCGTTCACCGTGCCCGACGACGCGTTCAGCTGCGGGTTCACCGAGGCGGTCCGCGGCGTGCTCTCGCACCACATGGTGATCAAGGACGGCAAGATCGCCAACTACCACCCCTACCCGCCGACTCCGTGGAACGGCAGCGTGCGGGACACCTACGGCACCCCGGGGCCGTACGAGGACGCGGTGCAGAACACGCCGATCTTCGAGGAGAACCCGCCGGACACCTTCAAGGGCATCGACATCATGCGCGCGGTCCGCAGCTTCGACCCGTGCTTGCCCTGCGGCGTGCACATGTACCTGGGCGGCGGCCGCGTGCTGAAGACCGCGCACTCCCCCACCGGTGTCACGCTGGCGATGTGATATGGCCGCGAGCGGTACTGACTCCAGCAGCGACGCACGCGCCGCTGGCGAACAGGTCGAGACCCTGCTCGCGGAACTGCGACGCCAGGCGGGCACGCAGGCCGCCGACGTCGCGGAGGAACTGGTCACCTGCCTGGTCCGGCTCTACGGGGCCGGACTGGCGGCCATCATGTCGGCCATCGGCGACGACTCCCGCCTGCAGGCCCTGCTCATCGGCGACCCGCTGGTGGAGAGCCTGCTGCTCGTGCACGACTTGCATCCGCTCGACACCGGCGCCCGGATCAAGCGCGCGCTGGGCCGGCTAGGCCCAGGCGCGGAGTTTCTCGGCGTGGACGACCGCGGCGTGGTGCTTGTCCGTCTGGCCAGCGGGTGCGGATCGACGGCGGCGATCGTCGAGCAGGCCATCGCGGACGCGGCACCCGAGACGACCGGGGTCGAACTCGCGCCTCGCGACCCGCCGCTGCTGCAAATCGGGCGACGACGTCCAGCAGGCGCGATATGACCCGGGTGGCGAACGGCCTCCGCCGTTTCGCGGTCCCGCCGCCCCAGCCCAGTGCCGCGCCGGAGCCGGAGCGGTGCGGGCTGTGCGGCGAGATCGTCGGCGAGCGGCACGGGCACCTGGTCGACACCCAGCAGCGCTCAATCGTCTGCGCCTGCACGGCGTGCGGGCTGCTGTTCACGCGCCAGGCCGGTCTCCGGCAAGGAAGTCTCGACAGCCGGTACCGGACGGTGCCGGACCGCGTACGCCACGACCCGGCGGCGCCGCTGTCCGCGGCCGAGTGGGACGAGCTGGCGATACCGGTATCGATCGCGTTCTTCTTCGAGAACTCGGCGCTCGGCCACGTGGTCGCCAGTTACCCGAGCCCGGCCGGAGTGACCGAATGCGAACTGGACCTGGCCGCCTGGGAACGGATGGCCGACAGCCACCCGCTGCTGCGCGCGCTGGTACCGGACGTGGAAGCGATCCTGGTCGTAGGCCGCCAGCCCGGCCGGGACTTCACCGGCCGGGGCGATCCGGGGACCAGCGGCGGCGGCATTGAGACGTTCCTGATCCCGATCGACCTGTGTTATTCGCTAGCCGGCCTGCTCCGGCTGAACTGGCACGGCTTCGACGGCGGCACCGAGGTCGCCGCGATCCTGGCGGGGTTCCTGGACGATCTGCGCGGCCGTTCGCGGACGCTGACAGCGGACCGGGAGGGCTAGATGGCGGAGCTGACCTTCGGGTGCACCGGCGCGCGAGCGGAGCCGTACGCGGCGACACCGACGCTGTCCTTCCAGCTCGCGATCACCGAGAGCACGGGCGCGCGGGTGCACGCCATCGCACTGCGCTGCCAGATCCGCATCGAACCGCACCGCCGCCGGTACAGCCCGGCCGAAGCGGAACGGCTGCACGACTTGTTCGGCGACACCTCACGGTGGGCCGATACCGTCAAGCCGATCCAGCTGACCACCGTCACGGCCATGGTCCCCGGCTTCAGCGCGCTCACCGAAATAGACCTGCCCGTGCCGTGTACGTACGATCTGGAGGTCGCCTCGGCTCGCTACCTGCACGGCCTGGACGACGGCAGCGTCCCGCTGCTTCTGCTGTTCAGCGGCACGGTCTTCCTGGCCGCCGACGAGGGCTTCAGCGTCGAGCTCATTCCGTGGAGTTCCGAAGCGCCGTTCCGGCTGCCGGTGAGCGTATGGCGTGAGATGGTCGACCGGCACTTCCCCGGCAGTGCGTGGCTGCGGTGCAGCCGCGACACGATGGACGCGCTGTCCGCGTTCAAGGCCAGCCACGCGCTCCCCACCTGGGACGCCACCCTGGCCGCCCTGCTGACGACCGCCGACGGGGCCAACGCCGGCAGCGAGCCGCTGACGGAGGCGCCATGAACCTCGACACCGTGGCACTCGATAGGGTGCGGCGCGTCGCGGACGCGGTCCTCTACGAGGGCTACATCTTGTATCCGTACCGGGCTTCGGCGGCCAAGAACCACAGCCGCTGGCAGTTCGGCGTGCTGGCGCCGCCCGCCTACGCCGCGGCCGACCCGTCCGAGACCACGAGCGCCCAGTCCGAGTGCGTCTTCGAGCGGACCGGTCCTGGTCCGCTGAACGTCGCGGTGCTCGTCCGGTTCCTGCAGGTGCAGCGCCGGAGCGCGAGCGCGACGCAGGGCGCGGCGGTGCCTGCCCAGGAGCGGGGTCCGCGAACCTGGGACGAGGCGCTGGAGCACGAAATACCGGTCGCGGCCGACGGCGAACGACTGCTTGGCGCGGGTGCGGTCACCGAGTTCAGCGTGCCCGGCGGCGAGGAATACGCCGAATACGCCGGAGCGCGGGTGATGCGCCGCCGCGAGCGGCTGACCGGGACGGTGTCGGTGCGCGCGACCGGGCTGCCCGGGCCCTGGCAGGCCGCCCGGCTGCGGGTCCGCGTCGAGAACTCCTCGGCCAGCGAGCCGCCGCCCGTCCGGCGCGACCAGGCCCTGCCGACCGCGCTTGTCGCGGTGCACATGATCATCACCGTCTCCGGCGGCCGGTTCCTGTCGATGACCGACCCGCCCGAGTGGGCCGCGGCCGACGTCGCCGCTTGCGACAACGTCGGCCTCTGGCCAGCGCTGGCCGGGCCGGACGGCGGGCGCCAGGTGATGCTGGCGTCCCCGATCATCCTGCCCGACCACCCCGAGCTGGCCCCGGAAAGCCCGGGTGAGCTTTACGACGGCACCGAGATCGACGAGATCCTGACCCTGCGCACACTTGCCCTGTCCGACGAGGAAAAGCAAGAGGCCCGCGCCACCGACCCGCGCGCCGCCGCGCTCATCGAGCGGGTAGAGGCGCTGGACGGGCCGGCCATGGACCTGCTCCACGGAACGGTCCGGCTCCGGCGGGGCCTGCCGCCCGAGCCCGCGGACCACGAAGCCGCGGTCCCGGATCACGACGTGGTTGTGGACCACGACGCCGTCCCTTGGTGGGATCCGGCGGCTGACTCCTCGGTATCGCCTGACACCGACGCCGTCATGGTGAACGGGCACCGGATCGCCCGCGGCAGCCGGGTCACATTGCGGCCGGGCACCCGGCGCGCAGACGCCCAGGACATGTTCGTCGCCGGCCGGCCGGCGATCGTCGAGGCGGTCCTGCTCGATGTCGATGATCACCCTTACCTGGCCGTCACGCTGGCCGATGACCCGGATCCGGAGCTGCGTTCCGCGCACGGCCGTTTCCTCTACTTCGCACCAGATGAGGTCGAGCCCAGTGACTAGCAACACGGTGCCCAGCAACACGGTGCCCAGCAACACCAAGACCGGGCGGACCCTGGTGGCCGGCGTCGGCAACATCTTCCTGGGCGACGACGCGTTCGGCGTCGAGGTGGCCCGGCTGCTGGCCGACCGGCCCAGCCAGGCGGGCGTCGTGATCAAGGACTTCGGCATCCGCGGCGTCCACCTGGTTTACGAACTGCTCGACGGCTGCGACCTGTTCGTGCTCATCGACGCCGCGCCGGGCGGTCGCGAGCCGGGCACCGTCACCGTCCTCGAGGTCGATCCCGCGGACTGCGCGCCTGGGCCCGAGGCCATGGCGCCGGGAGTGATGGACGCGCACAGCCTGGCGCCGGACGACATCTTCGCGATGCTCACCTCGATGGGCGGCCGCCCTGGGCGCAGCCTCGTGGTGGCGTGCGAGCCCGCCAACGTGAGCGCGGGCATCGGGCTGACGGAACAGGTGCGGGCCGCACTGCCGCACGCGGTCCGTGCGGTGGAGGAGATTCTCGGACGTAACCAGGCAGCAGGAGAGGGGCCCAGATGCTCAGCAGGCTGATCAAGGCGGCAGTCATAGCGGCGGTCATCGCCATGGTGATCGATTCGCTGCCGGACATTAAGCGGTACCTGGAGATCAGGGAGATGTAGCCAGCATGGAAGTCATACTCGGATTCGCCGTCGGCTACTGGGTCGGCACCCGCAATGGACGCGACGGGCTGGACAAGGCCATCGATTCGGCCCGCGCCATCTGGGCATCACCGGAAACCAGGCGGCTGCTCGCGGAAGGCGTGAGCGCGCTGGAGGCGGCAGCCCCCGTCATCACGCGGATGCAGCAGAACCGCGGCGGGCGGCCCGGCATCATCAGGGACGTCGTAGCGGACATCGTCGAGCGCCGCCACGAGCAGCGCGCCAGGGCGGCGTAACGCCCAGGGGGCACAATGCACGAATTCGGTCTATGCGAAGGCGTCCTCGACGCCGTGCGCAAGCGCGCCGCCGGCCGCCAGGTCGCCGCGATCCGCATACGCTGCGGCGTACGCCACGCCGTCGACGAGGCATCGATGGCACACGCGTTCAGCGTCGTGGCGGAGGGCACCGAGGCGGCCGGCGCCATCGTGGACGTTGTCACGGTGCCGGCCGCGATTACCTGCCGCGACTGCGGTGCCACGGGCGAGAGCACCGACCGGCTCTCCGCGTGCCAGGCCTGCGGCAGCGTCAATGTGGAGCTGGACGGCGGCGATGAGCTGACCCTCGAGTCGCTCAGCTACGCACCCGCGAATGACGCCGCTGACAATACAGCGGACGGCACCGAGACCATCCGCCGCTTCGAGCTGCGCAGCGAGGCGACGCGGCAGCTGGCGGGGCAGGCGAGTGCGGTCGCGGCGGCCTGCCACGCGATGGCCGTGCGCTTCCATCAGGGCGGAAAGCTGGTGGCCTTCGGTGCCGGCGGGCCGAGCACGGACGCCCAGCACGTCGCGGTGGAGTTCGTGCACCCGGTGATCGTCGGCAAGCGCGCGCTGCCCGCCATCTCCCTGACCACGGACGTGGCCACGGTCACGGCGATCGCCGAACGGGAAGGCGTGGACGCCATCTTCTCCCGCCAGCTTCCCTACGTCGCCGCCCCGTCCGATATCGCGCTCGGCATCTCTACCGACGGGAACAGCGCCAGCGTACTGGCGGGACTCGAGACCGCCGCCGGGATCGGGCTGCTGACGGTCGCCCTGGTGGGCGGCACGGACGGCGGCGGGCGGATAGCGGCGGCCAAGGCGGCGGATCACCTGCTGGTCGCCGCCAGCGATGACCCGCGGATCGTCAAAGAGATACACGTGACGACCTATCACATCCTCTGGGAGCTGGTGCACGTGTTCTTCGAGCAGCCGGGCGTGCTGGCGCCGGGGGTGGTCGCATGACCTGGGAATGCCGTGACGACAGCTGCGTCACCTGCTCGGACACCGCGGTCGAGGTCCGCGTCCTGCGGCTGCTCGACGACGAGATGGCCGTGGTCGACGCCGGCCCGGGCGAGGAGACGGTCAGCGTCGCCCTGGTGCGCGCGCGGGTGGGCGACACCATCCTGGTGCACGCCAGGGAAGCCATCGCCGTCGTGGGGAGGTGACCGGAGTGTCCGCAGCTGACCCGATGGAATCGCTCTACCCGTTCCTGTACGCGGACCAGACCGACCTGACCGCCGTGCTCGACCAGGTCCGGGCGTCCACGGTCGCCAAGGCCGAGGAGATCGCCGCACTTCGCCGTGACATCGCCGCGCGTGACGGGGCCAGGCTCGAACGGTGCGCGCGTGACGCCGCCGCCCGGTTCGCCGCGGGCGGCCGGCTGTTCGCCTTCGGCAACGGCGGCAGCGCTACCGACGCACAGCAACTAGCGACGCTCTTTCTCAACCCCCCCAGCCCTCCCTCGAACCCGCCCAGCCCCGGCGGGGACGCCATTCCAGTGCCCGCGTTCGCTCTCACCAACGACACGTCGGTGGTGACCGCGCTGTGTAATGACATCGGCGTCGAGGTCGTGTTCGCCCGCCAGCTCGCCTCGTTCTCCGGGATCGGCAACGGCGGCCGGGACGACATCGCGGTCGGCCTGTCCACCAGCGGCAACTCGCCCAACCTGCTGCGCGCCTTCGAGGAGGCCAGCCGACGGGGCATGCTCACCGTCGGGCTGGCGGGCTACGACGGCGGCAAGATGGCCGAACTGGACTGCATCGACTACCTGTTCGTGGCGCCGTCGGCCTCGATCCACCGGATCCAGGAGGCGCAGACCACGACTTACCAGGTTCTGTGGGAACTCACTCAGGAGGTGATGGCAGATGTGCCTGGGCATACCCGGTGAGGTCATCGAGATCCTCGCTGACCAGCCCGATCTGGCCAAGGTGAATGTAAGCGGCGTCCGGCGGCTGATCAACATCGGCCTGCTCGCCGACGACCTGCCCGTCCCGGGCGAGTGGGTGCTCATTCATGTCGGGTTCGCACTGTCGAAGATCGACGAGGACGAGGCGGCTTCCGCCATGGCGTTCCTCGAGGGCATCGGTCAGGCCTACGCGGACGAGATCGCGGCCCTGCGGGAATCGCTCATCGATTAAGGATTCAGCCAATGCGCTTCGTAGACGAATTCCGTGACGCCGACAAGGCCCGTGCGCTCGCCGCGAAAATCGCGGGGCTGTGCGAGCCCGGACGCCGGTACAAGCTGATGGAGGTGTGCGGCGGGCACACCCACACCATCTACAAGCACGGTCTTGAGGACTACCTGCCCGAATCCATCACGCTGGTGCACGGCCCCGGCTGCCCGGTGTGCGTGATTCCGATGGGCCGGGTGGACGACGCCATGCACCTGGCGTCCCGGCCGGACGTGATCATGACCTCGTTCGGCGACATGATGCGGGTACCGGGCAGCAACGGATCATTCTTCGACGCCAAGGCGCGGGGAACCGACATCCGCATGGTGTACTCCCCGCTGGACTCACTGAAGATCGCCCGGCAGAACCCGGGCAAACGGGTCGTGTTCATGGCGATCGGCTTCGAGACCACCGCGCCCTCCACCGCGATGACAGTGCTGCGCGCCGCGGCCCTCGGGCTGGAGAACTTCTCGGTGTTCTGCAACCACGTCACGATCATCCCGGCCATCAAGGCGATCTTGGACTCCCCTGACCTGCGGCTCGACGGCTTCATCGGCCCGGGGCACGTGTCGACCGTGATCGGCTGCCGCCCGTATGAGTTCATCGCACACGACTACGGCAAGCCGGTCGTGGTGGCCGGCTTCGAGCCGCTGGACATCTTGCAGTCCATCTACATGCTGATGATCCAGCTGGCCGAGAAGCGGTCGGAGGTAGAGAACCAGTACGGCCGCGTGGTGCCGTGGAACGGGAACACCGTGGCCCTGAAGGCCATCGGGCAGACCATGGAACTGCGGCCCTACTTCGAGTGGCGCGGCCTTGGGTTCATCTCGCATTCGGCGCTGCGGATGCGCGCGCAGTACGCGGCGTTCGACGCCGAGACGCTGTTCGAGGTGCCCGGGGTCCGGGTCGCCGACCCGAAGGCCTGTCAGTGCGGCGAAGTCCTCAAGGGCGTGCTCAAACCCTGGGAATGCAAGGTGTTCGGCACCGCGTGCACGCCGGAGACCCCGATCGGCACCTGCATGGTGTCCCCGGAGGGCGCCTGCGCGGCGTACTACAACTACGGCCGGATGAACCGGCACCGTGTCGCCGAGACTGGTGCCGCCGCCAACCCCGTCCCCGTCACGATCCAGGCGACACGGCCATGACCGAGACCACGGGCCGTGAGCAGCAGGTCCTGGACCGCATCGAGCGGATCCGCCGCCGCAAGCCCCGGGTCCGCGAAGAGCGGATCACGATGGCGCACGGCTCGGGCGGCAAGGCGACGCAGACGCTGATCGAGGCGATATTCCTCGACGCGTTCAGGAACCCGCTGCTCGAACCGCTCGAGGACGCGGCCGCGCTGCGGCTCGACGGCACCCGGGTAGCGCTCACCACCGACTCCTACGTGGTGTCCCCGCTGTTCTTCCCGGGCGGCGACATCGGCGACCTGGCCGTCAACGGCACGGTCAACGACCTGTCGGTGGCGGGCGCCCGGCCGCTGTACCTGTCGGCGGGCTTCATCCTCGAAGAAGGGTTCCCGGTCGAGGACCTGACCAGGGTCGTGGCGTCCATGCGGGACGCCGCGGCGGCGGCCGGGGTGCAGATCGTCACCGGTGACACGAAGGTCGTGCAGAAGGGCAAGGCCGACGGCTGTTACATCAACACCGCCGGGGTCGGGCTCTTGGAGCGGGACGTGACGCTCGGGATCGCGAACGCTCGGCCGGACGATGCCGTCATCGTCTCCGGGCCGATCGGGGACCACGGGATCACGATCATGCTGGCCCGCGGCGAACTGGACATCGAGGCCGACCTGGAATCCGACACCGCGCCACTCAACACGCTGGTGGCCGGCCTGCTCGACGCCGTGCCGGGGACGCGCGCCCTGCGGGACGCGACCCGCGGCGGCGTGGCGACCATACTCAACGAGATAGCCAAGGCGGCGGATGTCGGCGTCCAGGTCAGCGAGGACGCCATCCCGGTCCGGACCGAAGTCCGCGGCGCGGCCGAACTGCTCGGCATCGACCCGATGTACGTCGCCTGCGAGGGCCGCCTCGTCGCCGTCGTGCCCGGCGCGGACGCCGACCGCGCGGTCGCGGCCCTGCGCGCGCACCCGCTGGGCGAGCAGGCCGCGGTCATCGGGCAGGTGACGGCCGAGCAGCCGGGCATCGTCCAGCTCAAGACGGCCTTCGGCGGCACCCGCATCGTGGACCTGCTAGTCGGCGATCCCCTGCCCCGGATCTGCTGATTCCCGCGCCGCCGCCACGACCGCCTGGCCCAGGCTGATCCCGCCGTCGTTGCACGGCACCCGCGCGTGCGTCAGCACGGTGAAGCCCCGCGCCCGCAACCGGCGGGCCGTCTCGCCCAGCAGCAGCGTGTTCTGGAACACGCCGCCCGACAGCGCCACCGCCCCCAGCCCGGTGCGCTCGCGCAGCAGCAGGCAGCCAGCCTCGATCGCCGCGGCGACCCCGTTGTGAAACCGGGCCGAGATCACCTCCCGGCGCACGCCCGCCTCCAGGTCCGTCACCGCCGCGCGGACGAGATCAACGGCATCGACGCGAAACGGTGCGACGTGATGGATGCTGGCCTGGTAAAAACCTTCCTCGGACAGGTCCGCGCGCTGCTCGAGCTCGATCGCGGCCTGGCCCTCGTAACTGATCACGTCCCGGACGCCGAGCAGCGCGGCGACGGCGTCGAACAGCCGCCCGGCGCTCGACGTGAGCGGCGAGTTGACGCCCATCCGCGCCATCGTCACGACAGGTCCCCAGCGCCCGGAGTTGCGGCCGATGACCTCCAGGCCGTCTGGGGGTGCGCCCGCGAACGCGCCGTCCAGGTAGGCGGCCGCCATCCGCCACGGCTCCCTGATCGACGCCGCGCCGCCCGGCATCGGCACCGGCGCGAGATGCCCGCCGCGCCGGAAACCGGCCAGGTCCGCGACGAGGAACTCCCCGCCCCAGATCGTGCCGTCGGCGCCGTACCCGGTCCCGTCGAACGCCACCCCGATGACCGGTCCGGCGATCCCGTTGTCGGCCAGGCACGAGGCGATGTGCGCGTGGTGATGCTGCACGCCCGCCAGCTCGACCCCGTCGAGGTCCAGCGCGTACTTGGTGGACAGGTACTCCGGGTGCAGGTCGTGCGCGACGACCAGCGGCTCGATCTCGAACAGCCGGCTGAAGTGCTCGATGCCCTCGGTGAACGAGCGCAGCGTCTCGGCGTTCTCCAGGTCGCCGATGTGCTGCGAGACGAACGCGTGGCGCTCCTTGGCCAGGCAGAACGTGTTCTTCAGCTCCGCGCCGCACGCCAGCACCGGCCGGGGAAACGAAACCGGGGCGGTCAGCGGCTCCGGCACGTAACCGCGGGACCGCCGCAGCAGCACCGGCCGGCCGCGGAAAACGCGGGCCACCGAGTCATCGGTCCTGATGTGGATCGCCCGGTCGTGGATGAGGAACGCGTCGGCGATGCCGCCCAGCCGCGCCAGCGCGTCGTCATCGCGGTAGGCGATCGGCTCGTCGGACACGTTTCCGCTGGTCAGCACCAGCGGGCAGCCGACCGCGCGGATCAGCAGGTGATGCAGCGGCGTGTACGGCAGCATGAGGCCGAGCCGCCGGTTGCCCGGTGCCGTCGATTCCGCCAAGACCAGCTCGCCATCCGACCGGCGCGGGAGCAGCACGATGGGGCGGGCGGGGCTGGCCAGCAAGTCCGCGGCGGCGGCGTCGACCCCGCACCAGCGCCGCGCCGCGTCCAGGTCCGCGACCAGCACCGCGAATGGCTTGTCCTCGCGGTGCTTGCGTGTGCGCAGCGCGGCGACCGCCCGCTCGCTCGTCGCGTCGGCCGCGAGGTGATAGCCGCCCAGGCCCTTGACGGCCAGCACGTGCCCGCGCCGCAGCAGGCCGGCGGCGGCCGTCAGCGGGTCACCGGGCAGTTCGGCGCGCGTCGCGTCGAGCAGCCGCAGCCGCGGCCCGCACGCGGGGCAGCACGTCGGCTGGGCGTGGAAGCGGCGGTTGCCCGGATCGTGGTACTCCGCCGCGCACGGCGCGCACATCGCGAAGTCAGCCATCGTCGTCAGCGCCCGGTCATAGGGCACGTCGCGGACGATCGTGAACCTGGGCCCGCAGTTGGTGCAGTTGATGAACGGGTACCCGAACCGCCGGTCCGCCGGGTCCGCGAGTTCGCGCAGGCAGTCCGCGCAGGTCGCGGTGTCCGCCGATACCAGCGCCCGGCGCGGCCCGGCCAGCCCGCTCGTCACGATCGTGAACGCCGCGGGCCCGTGCGGCGTCAGGGGCGTGGCCGTGACGTGCTCGATCCTGGCCAGCGGCGGCGCCTCCCGCTCCAGCCGGCGCAGGAACTCACCGACCGCCGTCGGCGATCCCTCGACCTCCGCGAACACGCCGTCCCCGTCGTTGCCGACGAAGCCGCCGAGGCCGAGACCGGTCGCCAGCGAGTACACGAAGGGGCGGAAGCCGACCCCCTGCACGATGCCCTCGACCCGGATCGCGGTCCGGATCGCGCCGTTCACCGCGGACCCGCGTCGGCGGGCAGGAAGAATACGGTGTCGCCGGCCGCCAGCGGCACTTCGCCGTCCCGGGTGAGCTCGCCGCCGTTCAGTTCGCCGCCATTCAGCGCGGCGATGACATGCCGGCCGAAGCCGAGCGCCATCGCGTCCGCCGCCTCCGCCACGGTCGCGGCGCGGACCAGCCGCGGGCCGCCTGGCCGGCCCGCCTCGGCCAGCGCGCCGAATAGCCGGACGGTCACTTCGGGCGCGGGCCGGGCGCGGGCTGCCTGGTAATCAGCTGGCTCGTTGACGTTGACGACCGAGTCGAGGTCCGGGTCCAGCGCGGCGAGCACTGGGTCGGCGAGCAGCCAGGCATCGTCGAGCACGGTGACGGCGCATTCAGCGAACAAGAAGGCCGGGCGCAGCCGGTCCTCCGTGATCAGCCACTCCGCGGTCTCGGCGAGCGAGACCCGGTAGGCGGCGGCCAGCGGCTGCCGGTACCCGCGCGCGACCGGCAGGGCGACATCCGCCCCCCCATCTGGCCCGTCCGGCGCGTCCGTCCCGTTTGACACTTCCGTCCCGTTTGACACTTCCGTCCCGGTCAGGGCGCGCAGCACTCGCCGGACGTAGGCGGGATGCAGGAACGGCAGGTCCGTGGAGCTGATGAAAGCGATGTCGGCCTGACCGCGCAGTGCCGACAGGCCAGCCGCGATGCCTTGCACCGGGCCCTTGCCCGCGCGGGGGTCATCGGCGACCAGTGTGCCATCCGGCAGCGGCGGCAGTTCCTGGCCGGGCGCCCTGACGACGACCACCAGTCCCCCGGTCGCGCGCGCCACGATGCCGACCGTGCGGCGCAGCAGCGTGGACCCGTGCCATTCCAGTGCCGCTTTCGACGTCCCCATCCGCGAGGACTGTCCGCCGGCCAGCACCACCCCCGCGGAAGCCGCCATTCCCTCATGCTACGCGCGCGCCTGGCCGCGGCTCGGTGATGCTTGGGTGTGCGACGGTTTTGTGAGTAAGCAAGATCGTTTTGGCCAGGCCGACTGGCCAGGCGGGGCATGTCGGGTCGTGGCGCGCGGTCCGGGGCAACGTCATGGGCGTTTCATGGGTCAAACGCGCCAAAGCCACCAGAGCGATGATCACCCCACCGGATATATCCGGATATAACCCTAGAAACAGCCACCCTGGAAAGCCGTCCCAGCGCCATCCGGCAAGATCATGGGTCACAGATGCCAGCATTTGGCAGGTACGACCCGTGATCTTCGAAAACGCCGGCCGGGCGGGCCGGAGCGCCGCCTGAGCTGACCGGAATAACCCCATATAACGATCATTTCGGGCGAGCTCATTTCAAGATCATGGGTCGGTCGTGCCATAGACGCCGGAACGACCCATGATCCTGACGGCGCACCGCGTTGGTTTAAGCCTTTGCCAAGTGCCTTCCAAAGGGGGATACTTTCGCCCGGCCGTTCCCGCTGCTGCCCGGAGGAGGCGAGGCCATGGCTGAGGCCATCGCTGGGGACCGCGAGTCGTCCGGGAGCACCGTATTCGGCGCCGTCGTCCTCGTGCGCCGCTATCCGGTCAAGTCGATGCTCGGCGAGGAGCTGCCCGGCGCTGCCGTGACCACGCGCGGCGTGGCCGACGACCGGCGGCTCGCCCTCGTCCACCGCGCGACCGGCAAGATCGTCAGCGCCAAGGACCCCCGGCTATGGCGGGACATGCTCAGGCTGTCCGCGGCCACCGCCGGCACGGACGTGAAGATCACGTTCCCGGACGGCGCCTCCGTGGCGAGCACCGACCCCGCCGTAAACGCGGTGCTGTCGGAGTTCCTCGGCCAGCCGGTGACGCTCACCGCCGCCCCGCCCGTGGAGGCGACGTTTGACCGGGCCGATCCCGATGAAGTGCTGCGCGACGGCATCCGCGCGCCCGTCCGTGTCGACACCGGCCAGCTCGGCGGCGCGGCACCGCCCGGAACATTCTTCGACTACGCGCCGCTGCACCTGATCACCACCTCGACCCTCGACCGGATCGGCGAGCTCAGCCCGCGCGGCGCCGTCGAGCTCGAGCGGTACCGGCCCAACATCGTGATCAGCGACGCCGCGCCGGGATTCGCCGAGAACGACTGGGCCGGTCGGGACCTGCGCATCGGCGCCGGCCTGACGATCAGGGTCATCGCCCGCACCCCGCGGTGCGCCATCCCGACGCTGGAACACGGCGGCCTGCCGCGCGATACCAACGCGCTGCGGGTGCCCGCCGCGCACAACCGGATTACCCCCGCGAACGACTGGGGGCCACAGCCGTGCGCGGGGGTCTGCGCCCAGGTCCTGCGCGACGGCTGGGTCCAGATCGGCGACGTCGTACAGTCGGCCTGATCCCGCCGCGGAGCTCAGCCGCCGAAGAAGTGGTGGCGGCGGCGGTGACGGACGAGGTGGCCTCCCTGACGTCGGCGGCCGACACCATGGTCAGGGCGCTGGCGTTCTCGTTGCCGATCGGGGCGTTGTCAGCGGTGGCGTTCGGGAAGTCCACGGTGCCGAAATTCGACAGATGCAGCACGTTGCCGTCGCTCGGTGCCTCCGCGATCACCTCGGCCGATCCCAGCTGGGGCGTAATCAGAATCGACTTCCTTCCTCCGGGTGCCTCGCGGATCCCCCGACTCGCGTCGTGCGCCTGCCGCGCGAAGCGTTTGGCGGCGGGGCGGTCCCGGGGAGTGCCGTGGGCGCCC
>Ga0210389_10000990_pt1 | contig 23907 bp, 26 predicted proteins | sample IncBWH28OmetaG_FD_160127 | JGI IMG/M metagenome (GOLD analysis project Ga0210389, IMG submission 160127) | Forest soil microbial communities from Barre Woods Harvard Forest LTER site, Petersham, Massachusetts, United States - Inc-BW-H-28-O ...
GCCACATCGGGCCGGGATAATAGAAGGCTATTTCCTTCGACTGGACATCTTCGGACATTGGAATGATGATACAGTTTCCTTCGTCCCCAAAAGACGCTGCGTTCGCTTCCTCTATTCGTCGCTCTCCTGTCTTGGGCGCGTGAAGCTCCATTCCAAACCGTCCATTCCGTTTCTCGTTTTCTCAGTCTCTCCAATAACCCTGGGAATCTGCTCTTCGCTCGACGGATAACCCCACCGGTCTTTTCAGATAGGGTTTTGATACAGCCGAAAAGCAGGTGCGCGCTACTTGCATATTCGAACTATTTCGCCAGGCGGAAGGCCGGCGCGACGCAGAAAGCCCGCAGCGAAAATCCAGCGTTACGATCGAGACAGTGCCCGACCTCTCAACAGATCGCCAGATTATAAGCGAGCTAACGATTGCCGCCGAATCTCAAATGCCGCAGTTGCTGGCGGAACTCGGCGATCTCTTCGGAAAGGCTGTTCCCCGGATCTCGCGTCGCCAGCGGACATCCTTCCAAACGACCTTGCAACGCCGACTCACGCGCCTAATACCGAAGTTTAGGACGTTGGAGTCTCTGAGCAACGAACCTGAATCCACCGAGAAGGCGGAGCGGCTCAAAGAGGCCTTCCGTAACCTCGTTATCGAAATGTTCGGCACACCGCGTATTCGAAAACATTCGGATGTCGACCGTCTGGATTGGCTCGTTCCGAGGGTCGCAAAGCTGACGTTGCGATCGCCACCTTTGTTAGCGCGGAATCCGGTATACTGCGAGGCCAACCTTCGCATCGGGCGGTCCGTCGCCGGTATCAATTCGTGCGTCTCGCGTGTAGCGATTGGCAGGATGATGGACACTTGGGCAGAGAGCGATGATTTTCGCCGCTACGTCCACTCGTTACGGTCGCTATCAGTGGCCGCCAAGCGGTTTCGGTTGTTCCCAACGAAGAGAATCAGCGACAGAGCAGCCATCGATCTGAAGTACGAATATCTGGGCGCGGCGGGACTTTTGGAGCAGCAACTGCGCTTACTCGTCTGTCTTGCTCGGGCGGAGCAAATGCAATCTTATGCGGACTCGAAGAATTGGAGCCTAGACAATCTTTTGACGATGGCCGCGACGCACACAGAACTTGACGAGATTGCGAAACATCTGGAACGCAACGTCCGGAATGCCCTCGCTCACGGATCGCCCGTGATTGAGCGCCAAGCCCGGCGTTGTGTTTTTATCGATCGCAAAACGCAAATTGTCTGGAGTTGGGAGGAGTATTTCCACAACACACGGGCTTTGACAATTGACGTATTAGCCTATTCGACCTTTCAGGTCCATCAGCAGCTAGTCGATGTTCATCGCTGGGCGACGATATTCGGCAAGCGCTAGGCAACTGGAGATTGACGCAACCAGTTCTCGCTAGGCCGGGATTCGCCCGACCATTCAACGAACCCATGTCGCCACAGCGCGACGCCGTGGACCGTGTCGATTTCAAGGTCATCTGAAGGCGCTCGCGAAAAAAAGCTGCCATCCGCCAGGAGCGTTTGGCACACACCCGTCTGCCAAGGCTCGTTGGGGCTCATAAGTGCATTGGCCTCGCGGCGATCTACGATGAGCACTGGAGGCCGGGGGCGCACGAGCAGTCGATTCATGAGAGCTCGATTAACGTGTGTGTCACCGAACCCGTAGCCCGCAATGAGGATCGCGTCCGCGTGATACAGATGTCGGACAAGCGCCGCGTGAAAAGAATGGAAAGGTTCAGCGAGAAGTTGATCCAGTTTGAATCCGCCGGCAACGCACGTTGCCACCGGGAGCAAACGCCCCTCCGGTCCGATGATGGGACCAACCGCGCCGTCGTCATCCGTGAAACCGCCCGTCAAATCGTCGCGCCAGTGGATTCGCCATTGTCCCTCTTGACGTAACGAAAAGTGCACGCTGCCATGAAGGTGATAGAGGAAATCAAACGCCGACCGCAAGTGAACGGCCGGGGCGTCAAACTCGCCGCTCGGATCGAATCCCGTAAACGCGCCGGGCATTACGTTGACTGCCGCCCCGTCATAGTTCAGGTTGAAAACCGCAACATCGAAATGGTCACGCAGCTGATCGAAAACCCGTTTGTAACGAGCAAACGGGTCCGAGAGCCGGTCGAGTGTTCGCGTCCTTTCGCGCAGTTCGGCAGCTAAACGCCGCACCAAATGGCTCATTTGTTCGCGGAGGGTGAGAGTCGGTCCATGGGCGCGTGCGTGAGGAAAAGGCGCCAGCGCAAAGGCATCCCCGATTGCCGCACGTAAGGGGTCACCGGTCGGCGCCGGTGTGACCCAGTGCGCAAGAGCAAGCATGTTTCCCAAAACGCGCTCGAAAGTCACCGGTGGATACCAGCGATTGAATTCGGGTGCTTGGTACTGCTCAATGGCGGTTCGCAATTCGCCAAAGTAGTCAGGCTCACCGCGCGCAGCCGCACTTTCGCGGGCCCACCCCGCCATCAGCCGATCGAGGTCGTTGACGGAGGGAAGCCCCAGCGGGATTGAACTTCCGCTCCCGAGAATCGCAAGCAGCTTCGTTTTCATGATGGACACAACTTTCCGTTATGTGATAGTCATGCCTCTCGGAGACGTGGCATCTTCGACGAGAATGCCACAAGGTCCAGATTTCGCAAATTGTCTACTGGATGACGGCCATTGTAGCTTTGGTTTGAGCGAACCGCTCCATTACCAAAGGCACCAGCCCAGATATCGATCGGGCCCGGGGGTTCTCTGTTTGAGGGCCAGGTTGGCGCCTCCTATTTCTTTGCACTTCTTCTTGATGCCGAACCGCGCGGTCTCCCCGGAACGGTCATCGACAAGGTTGCCTTTCAGCGAGCCGGGGATCCGGGAAGGCCAGCTAAACAGCATACGGGAACTGGCTTCCGGGCAGGCGCAACTGCTGCAACAGGGCAATCCTGACAATCAGCCGGTAATTGCAAGCGTGAAGTCGTGCCCGGATTTTGAAGAGATCTTGAAAGAAATCAAAGAGAAGACGAACATGATACTGGATTCGTTGGAAAGACTCGCGGCCGATGATCTGCGCGGGGTAATCGCCCGTGCGATGTGTTGCTGAAACAGCACGACACGGAACGGAATGATAAGGCTCTTTCAGAGGCGCGCGCGACACTGGCGGCGGTGGGCCGCTGAAGGACCTGGCGCGAAAGGCACCGGCGAAACCAAAAAGCACTGCGTACCACTTCGAGCGCACCTACCAGCACCCGACGAACACGAAGCTGACCTGGCCGGGAAAGGGGAAGAAGCCCGCATGGCTCACGGCGTTGGAGACGGGAGGTGGCCAACCTGTAGAAGGATCCATCCATGTCGATCTTCCGGTCAAGAAAACCGCCTGAGTTTCAAATATCCTTGGCCTTGGATATCGCCGGAACTGTGGTTCCCTCAAGAAGGGACTGCCGGACCCATACTTCGTCGGGAAGGCGCTCATGGGGCCGGCGACTACTCTGCGGCGCTCGTGCCCCCGGAATGCGAGTCAGAACCATGACTTCGTGACCGTCCAAACCTGCAGAGCGTCCAGCCACGGCGTAAAGCTCCAGCAACGCAGTCATGGCCACTCGCTCTTTCACCATTGAACCGATCTCAGAGAACTCAGCCGCTAGTTGATCGAAAATGAATAGTGGAAGCTGTTTGGAACTCTTCTCAACTGCCTGAAGATATTGGGAATAGAGAGCCAAAAGAGCTGAACCAACGAGCGAATTTCTTTCAAAATCCGGCGCCTCCAAAAGGAGCCTCGTAACGAACGTGCGAATGAACGGAAACGACAACTTCAGGCCTTGGAATCTTTCAAAAATGAGAAAGGCAAAATAATGACTCGGACGCGAGGAGATCGCGACGGCGATCGCCAGTTCGTTCGGCAGGCCGAGTAGTAACTTCTTCGCTTGAGGAATTGCGGGCAAGCGAACGATGAACTCCGCCGTCAGATACTCCTGCAGGGATTTGTGAGAGAACTCAAACGCTTCATACCCGCTTTGAATAAACAGACCAGTATGGGTTTCAAGCTCGTTGGCGACCTTGGTGGCTTCGTCCCGCGGCAAGCCGAAATTCTCATGGATATCCTCGTAGCCACTGATTAGATCGCGCCTGCTGTACTTGGGACCAGAGAGGTGCAGGGTCAGAACGTAGGCCAGATTCGTCAAAAAATCGATTTTCGGTCGATCTCGAAGTTGGCGTAGCTTGTCTCGCGCCTGACTGAACGCTGCTCGTCCCATTCGGCAAGGAGCAGGTTCACGATCTTCCGGTATACGGTCTTGGGTTTGTCGGGTATCCTGCCAGCGCGTTCAAAGATGGCGCAGAGATGGGCGACGGTGAGCGGCCGAATGGCGGTATCTGCGAACGGAGACTTCTTGATCTGGTCCAGAAGCCGCCGGCCGTCTTCATCGTTCCCGAGCCAGCCGGAGACGAAGCTGGAGAGCTGCGAGGCAGATAACGGGCTCAACTCAAACTGCGCCATCTTGTCAATGTGGTAGTTGAATTCACCCGTTCTGGAGGTCAGAATAATGCGCGACGACTCCAACTGCAGCGCCAACGTCCGAAGCTGGGATATGACGGCCTCCTTGCGAGTCTTGGCGACTATTTCGTCGAATCCATCAAGAATGATCAGCGCCTTAAGAGAATCCAGGAAATCGATGACGATGCGGTCTCGCACCGACCGACGTTGTGTCTTTTTCTCGTCGGTCAGCAGGTCCGGCGGGTAAGTTATCCGTATCCCGATAATGTCTTGAAGGGTGCTTAAGAGGAGGTCATCATCGCCAACTTTCTCGGCAATTTCGAGGCTCTTCGACCTGGGATTCAGATCCTGAAGTCGAACGAGAAGCGGAAAATCGATTTGAGCGAGGAACCGTTCTTGGTGAAGCAGCCGGTAACACAGGTGCTTCATCGACGTGGTTTTTCCCGCTCCAGGCTGCCCCAGGATAACGAAATGGCGGGAGGGCGAACTGCTTACAAGTCGCTCCAGCGGCAACACCTGAGTTTCTTCGTCCTCCATTTGCATTCGTCGCGGATGCAAGAGAACGTCGAGCGGAAGGAAAACATCGTGAGTGGATTTTGGGTTACGCAGATCCGCGAAGGAAATCTCTGACGCCCAGTTCTTGATGAACTTTATGTGATTCTGTAAGGCGATATCTACTTCATCTGTCGTGGTCTGGATGGCGGCTTTCGATTTGCGGGTTGTCTCCGAAATCTTCGCGAACGCGACATCAATCCCCTTTTTGAACAGATACTCCTTCAACATAGCTACCTTCTGACTCGGTATGGGGCAAGTATATCCCCCGCTGCAAAATGGCTTGAGAGAACCGAGCGAGCCGTCTAAAGCCATTGCAATGGACAGGAACACTCGCAAACGCCGCATCGAACGCTTCTCGCGGAACGAGCGCATCTTCCCCGGCGGGGATCATGCAATAGGTAACTGCGGTGCGTTTGTGCGCATCATCGCGGACAGGTTCGGAGGGAAGGTGGTCGGTACTGGCACGGGGAGAACCCGGCTGCCCGCGTGGGCGAGACGGAGGGCGGCCATGATCTCGCCATTACCGAAGACCGCTTTCTGGTCGATCCGTGGCTGTTTCACCACTATGCAGAATCCCCGGTGCTGACGGAACCCGCCGGGCAGGCAGAAGCCGCCGCACGATACGGCCGGAGGAAGACTGGAAGCCGCTGCCGTCGCGGGAAGCGCTGGTGAAGGTGGCGCGGACGAGATCGGAAAAAGGGTGGACGCGGTGAAAATGGCGGGAGAGGGGGGAATTGCGCCCCCTCGCTTCTCCTTGGAAACTCGAATTATGCTGAACGGACCCGATGACCAGCCTCGATTGGGGGCATTACTCTCCCGGAAGCGACGATGCTTTCCCAACGCCATTGAAAATGGAACCGATTGTAGTCATAATGTTTCCTCTCTTAACTGCTGCCTTCGTACGCTTCTTTGCAACCGCTTTCGACGCCACCACTGATTTTGCTCTCGCTTCCGGTTTGACTTTCGCCGTCCCGAAATCGAACGCCACATTGGTTTTGCCTTTGACGGCCACTTCGATGTTTCCGTCAGCTTTGATAAATCGAGGAGCAATACCCCCAATCAGGCTAATCACCAAGCCCAGCACAACTGTTGTTTTTGCCAAGCCTGTAAAAAAGCTATTGTATCGCGGGTTTCAGCCCTACCCGGTCCTGCGGAAAATCGCTTACAAGCTGGTGGAGCATGTTTTCCACTGGTTCGGATATGAGTCGCAGGTCATTCGGTTCGTCGATAGGGAGTCGGCAACGCCGACGCTTTTGGACTTGCAGATAATTGAGAAGCTGCTCCCCACAGAACCGCCGGATACGCCTGGCTACGCGTGATCCGCTCCGGCGTTAAAATGCGGTCATGAAGACCGAAACCCCGGAAGAAACATTCAACCGCCTTCGGGATCAGATCCAGAAAGCGGTGCTGACCGGATATCCGAACCCACAACGCATCAACTGCCCCGGATCGGCAGTGATTGCCGCATATTCCCAGCGCGTTATGGATTTCGAAGATATCGTGGAGAGCGAGGAGCCATACAAGCACATCACCCACTGCTCGCCTTGCTACGCGGAATTTCTGAAGGCGAACGATGAAGTGCGCGCGCAACGGCGTGCCGCCGGACACGCGGCAACGCCGATGTCGCGTAAAGTTCAAAAACGCATGGCGCGCGCCGTAAACGGGCTTGAGCGGGAGATCAAGGCGACTGGCGGCGGGCGGTGACCCCTGCGCGGGCTGCTGACCACGTGTCTATCGCCGAAGTCAGCAACACAAGGTAGTGAATTGAGATAATTACCGTCGCGCTTGAAAAGTCGCGCCGGACTACATGAACCCAGGATTCCCTCGATATACGCCTACAGCCCAGATGGGCGAACGCGGCGTGAGGATCATAAGCCGGATCGCGGATGAGGAATTCGGGTGGATATTCAAGCGGAACCATCAGGAGCATGACCTTGGGATCGACGGGCAGATCGATGTTGTCACCGACGGCTATGCGACCGGCCAAGCCCTTGCATGCCAGATCAAGTGCGGGAAGTCGTTTTTCGAGGAGAAAAACCGCTGGGGTTACCTTTATCGGGGTGAAAAGAAGCATTTCAATTACCTTGCGAACTATCCCGTTCCCGTCATCATCGTGATCTGTGATCCCGACACAAGAGAAGCTTATTGGGTCCGTTTTGAAGCCGAAACGGCACGGGTAACGGAAGCGGGGTGGGTGCTGACGATCCCATATACGAACAAGCTGGCCTCATCTAAAGCAGAATTGCTGGCTCTTCTCCCGGAGGTCACGGACAGACTGACCGTCCTGGATGAATACTGGGCTGTCCACGGGATGCTGCCCGATTTTGCCGTCATCATTGTGAACATCGAAATCGAGGATGTCCGCGGGATGGACACTTCGTTCCCGCGTGGCTTTTTCGACAATCTGCGCGCAACGAAGGAGCTGGCATATGGGTGTCAGGGCAAAATCGAAATCCTTTTCTGGGGCTACGACGACGATCCGAGGGAACTGTTCGAAATAGATGAGGTTAGGCAATACGTGGCTCTCCTCGATGCCGTGCTGCCGGAGCTGTTCTTTTTCGCTCGCGCCGATGATGATGCGATGACGTTGAGGCTGTTTTTGGACTGCCTAATGGCCGTCGGATGGGCAAGCGATCCATCAAAACAACCCCGGTATGTCGAGTTCGACCTTTCCCATTTTGATGGTTTCATGGAGAGGCACTTCCTCGGGTTGAATGAGATGGCCGAATGGATCGGGCTTTCGGAAGAGGAACTTAAGACGATCTCGGATGCGGCGGTAAAGGCATTTCACATACCGAAGGCGGAATCCCGGTCATGACAATGGCCATACGGGAGCGACAGGAAAACCATAGGCTGGCCTTTCGATTGTTGATACAGGAATTGGGTGACCGGGCGATTGAAACGAAATTATTTGATTCGACCGCCGAGCCATTCGCCAGCCAGATTATCCGCACTACATGGGAGGAGATCGTCAGGGCGGAATATGTGGAAGCGGTCGGTGCCAGACAATATCGTCTGACGGCAAAGGGTTGGGTTGCTGGTCTTGAAATCACGGAATTAGCACAGTCACGCGAGTATGAAGCGCGGCTCGGACGACTCTTTGCGGCAATGAAAGCGCACGTCAAGCCACGCGAAACGTCAGCAATCGTTGACCTCGCGACGCTCGCGGTGGAGTCCGGTGAGCCGGTCGGATGGATTTTTAATGTCATCGATAGCAAGGCCAGCACGACGACAAAGCGCACTGGCGCGGGATGGTACGCCGGCGAAAGGGGCGGCCTCGTAGAAATACCCGTCGATTTCAATCTGGAGCCGATCGACATAGCGGCAGCCTTAACCGTGGGGCATCTGGAAAGAATTCAGGAGCTTGAGGAGCGTCTGGAAGAGGTCGAAGAAGACAGAGCGCAGTTTCATTGTCCGCACTGTGACGCGCCGGTCTCCTCGATTGGCTATCAGGACTATCCTGAGCATCACTGCATCGTGACGTATCAAAGCTACGGGTGCGGCTATCTTACAGGAGACGATCAAGAAGAGAAGCCATGCCCTTATGGGCCGAGATGGCCGCAGTTGGATGAGTTCGATTTCGTTACCGAACAGTCGGGTGCCATCTGGTTCTGCCATGCTGTTCCCAACACCGACCGCGCTCGAAGGGTTGATGTCATGCGCCAGAGTGGAAAAACAAGGGACGAGGCCGAAATGCGGGCCAGAGCAGCGGCAGCACCTAAGAAAAAGAGCGAAAGGCCTCTTGCCCGGTGGCTAAACCGATAGCCGATAGTGTGTCAACGCCAAATAGAACCGTCGCCCCGGAATCCCTATTAACGAACAGGTAAAGCAGGCACTGGAAGAAATCGGAGGTGAACCGCTGGCCGTGCCTCCGGTTTCGAGGATGAGACGCCTGACGACCTCACCGAATCCCGTAAACCCGTCCGGCGAATGAGACCGTCTGTCTGCCTTCGAGAATCGGCGACCGTGCGCAGTGCTTTCACGGGCCATGCCGAAGTAACAATCGACAAAAATCGCTGGGCCGTCAAACATGAGACATCACCCGCTTTTTGTGCTTGCCGTGCTACTGGCCGCCGCCTTCGCGCGGGGCCCTTACTGAATCGGCCGGAAGGGTAAAGTTTTGCGTTTGGCAGACTGGACCGCTCACTCCCTTATCGGGGGTGGACGGTTTTTTTGTGCTGATAATTCGGGAGTCCAGAGTTGCGCCTCTATCATGGCGTTGAATTCGCCATATCCTTTACGGATATCTGCTTTTTCTTCAGCCGTGATAAATCGGAACCCAGCCTCGTCGATTACCGACACATCGAGTCCGCCGATCATTTTGGCGTCGAACCTATTCGCAGCGAGGACAGTATATGCGGCAATGTATTTGAGGGTATGTATCGAGTCTTCTGCTCGGTAGTATTCTGCAAAGAATCTCCCTGGATTCCCGAGCCCGCCATTGATCCGGCAGCCGACGATTGGGACGACGGCTGGCGGGTCCGTGATGCCGACACTCCATAATTGTCTTGCCGGTACCTGCGGGCCATAAAACGCAACGAGGAGGGCGCGTGGAAGGCGCTCATCGAAGACCATCCATCGATCTTCAGCCTTTGGACAATCGACCTCCGCCTTAGCCTTGATCGCCTTAACCGTAGACCTGGTGATTTTCCCCAACGATCCTTGAATGTTGGCAAAATCGAAGGTGGCATCGTCCATTGCCGTGACAATCGCGTGTTCAACTTGCCGGGTCGCTTCATCTCCGACACCTGCAAAAACAAAGCCATGCCGATGCACATTATGAATTTTGCCGATCAGCGCCCTGTCGTCACATTCAAGAAAACTCTCCGATTCGCGCACCATGAGCTGATCGGCCGCGAATACAATGCCGTCGGAGCCGACCATGCCAACAAGAATCGTCATTCTGTCGTAGTCTACATTCTTCGCCAGACGCTTCTCTACAATGAGGCATGCACCCCGAATCCGAGGCAGCGCTGCGCGATCTTCACGCAAGGCTGTCCGCCGAGACTGCGGCCCTGAAGCGGCTGGAGAAGGAATTCCATCACCCGTATTTCAAGAAGCGGGCGCTTCGGGCGGTGAACGATTGCGAGGAAGCGGAAATCATGTTCCTGCGGCCGCTGGAAAAGGAGGACTGGCGCGATGCTCAGCAGGAGATGCGGGCGATTGGCTATGCGGATGCGATTTTTCAGTTTGCTGTTGTTCAACGGAAGGAACTGGAGGCCATTCTCGCCAAATATGGGCCTTCCGCTGTTGTCGTTCCATATCCCTGATGTCACTCCGTTGTTTGAAGCCAAGCCTCCAAGCAACCCATGCACCAGGTCGGAGAAGTCCGTCCGGTCATTCCTGCGCTTCAGCCGCTCCGTGGCCTGTGTAATGCTCCCTTCCTTAAGAAGAGGAACCGCCTTCTGCTTCCAGCCGGCGGTCCTGCGCTTTCCCCGCGGCGGCTCGGGCTTCAGCGGAAGTGTGATCTGACCGCCGGGCTTTTCCGGCTCCCGGACTTTTCCGGCTCATGGATGGCCGCAAGCGCGGCGGCATATTTCCCCGGTTTATCGGCCACCGACGATCTCCCTGCCGACTTTCTCATACGCGAGCCATGCACGTCAGGCGTTGCGGTCGCCCTTGACTACACCCGCCGTGGTTCCTTCCGCTGATGCTTTGCGGTACGCTACCAGAAGCGGGATTTCAGACTTGAAGAGTGCAATTCCTGCCTGCTTGAGGCTCGCGCAGCAGCTACGCGCCCTCCGTTCGTGGCGAGGGCGGAACCTTTGCCAGCAGCACCCCGTAGCGTCATGCTTTATGTCCCTGAGCTTGCCCAACGTGTACGAGAGGCCGTCCCGTGGTTTTCGGCTGGGCCGGAATCACCAGCAGGTCGCAGCCCTGCGCAGCGTCCTTGAAATCCTCATCTGAAGGACTGGCCTCTGTATCGATGACGACGTACTCGTATTGGCAGACGTGCTTCGCGAGTTGGCCGATGGGGACGACGGTGAAGGGCAGGCCTTTCCCATCGGTGCGTGCGGCCCATTTCGCGCTGGCGCGCACGATGTCGCCGTCGGCGAGGATGGTGGGCTCGATTGTCTGCAGGTACGCCGCGATATGGATCGCGGTGGTGGTTTTACCGATTCCCCCTTTGTAGCTGGCAGTACAGACGATCATCGAGATACTGTCATGATGCGTTGCCATGATAGCCCGTCATGACGCCGTGTCAAGACGGGAGTTAAGGGCGGAAGATCAGGCGCAGATAATACTCATTGAGCGCAGCCGAGTTTTTGCGCTCCAGCAGCGTGACGAGGTGTTGATCATCGAATACGCGTTTGAAGAGGCGTAGGCATAGGTCGAATATGTCAACGTAATCTTGATCCGGCACGATCGTCATTCTTGCATCGAGCCGCAAGGTGTCATATGTGATGAAGCCCTTCTTGTTATCAATGGCACCGTGGATGAGCAAGCTGCGCGTTTTGTAGCGCCTCTTCATCCGCTTGTGCAATTCGTACCGGCCGTCTTCGGTCGATTCGAGCATGAAGGCGGCACGTTCTGAAATTTGATGCGTGATCTCGGTACTGTCGGTCGATAGAAGGGCTTCGAAAACCGTCATCAGTGCCAGATACCCCTGTCCGGCGTCCACTCCGAGCACATGCGCTAGAAACACGCCAACCGCTACTCCAATTCGACCAGCGTGCCATTTGATTGGACGAAAGTACGGCTCCAGCGCCGCACAGTATCGTCGAACCTCGGTCATGTCGAGATCGGGAGGTCCGATATAGGGCGCATGCGGATTCCCTGGCTTTTGCCATACCAGGCGAAACTTCTCCGCCCTGTCGAATCGAAGGGTTGGCGTTCCAGCGGTGCTGCCCATTTCGGCCAGAACGGGTCGGTTAACAACGACCGTTTGCGCGCCGGCCAAAATGCAGGAGATGATTACCAGCTTGCGAATATCCTCCTCTTGGACATCGATCTCCAGCGGGTGTTCTGCATACGAGTCGGCCAAGTCTGGATGTCGCTGCGCCAGCTCCGACATGAGTGCGCTCGGATTACTTTCAGTGGCTTGCAACCGCCGCAGAAGCCCTTGCACGTAGGCGGGATAGTCCAAGACAATCGCTGCTGACATCTCGATTATGCTCTGATCACGCGGCACCTCTCTAGCCACGACCGCGAAACTGTCATTAGGGCTCTCCATCCAGAGACCTGGGAGAAGTTGAGGTTTCTCGTGCGGGCGAGGGCGCGGAAAAGGGTCCAGTCGGATCGGAATAATGGAAATGTGGTGAACGCCCATTGCTTTGACCGCCATGACCAGACTACCTTGGCCGCGTCCTGTGAACCGGATGTGTGCGGGGGGCGGGACGGGCAGTGGATGACCTAGCTTAGTTAGCTAAGCTAGAGGCACTGATTCCGCGAGCTGCCGCAACGATCGCGGCACAGCAGCGTCCGAGGTCGATTTGGCGAATTGCCGAGCTTTGTTGTATGGTATTTAGCGATCTCCCCCTACTGCATTTTGCGTCGCAGTCACGCGAAGCTCATCGAATGGAGGCCTCGTGAACAAAGCGGATCATTTTCGTGAGGCGGAAATCGCGCTCGGCGCCGAGTCTCGCGAGCAGGCGGAAGCGGAACTGAAGAACGTGGGGGCCGAGCGCCTGGCTGCGACGCTCACCGAATTCATCGAATGGCGTGCGTTTTCCTATTGGCTCCGCCTTTGCGTTGAGAGCACCGGCTCTGTTTCGGGTCCTCTGGCGGCGGTCCTTCGGGAGCGTTGCCCGGGTTTTCTGGAATACGCGGCAGAATACGCAAAGGAGCATCCGGGAGAGCCGGAATTCCTCTGGCTCCGTTTTCTGGAATGGGCGGATGAAAGGCTATTTGCAAATCCTATCGCTGAGAACTGGCGCCACGCGCTCGGTTATTATGCGACACGAGATCCACGGATGGATCAGCTTCGGGCGCATTGGAAGCGCTGTCGTCAGGCATGGAAACTGCAGCCTCCCGCGACGCTTCCACGCTTCGAGAGTTGGCGCGCGACCGCGTTCCAACCCCATTGAGCTTGATCTTCTCCGCTTCTATGAGCTCCTCCACCCAAAAGGAGCCGTCCTCGTCGAGCAGGTGCCAGTTTATGCACTCGGGGTGCTTGCACAGAAAGGACTGAAGTGAGTCCTCCGCAATCCGGCCATTCCTTTTTTTGTGAAGCTCGCCGGATTTCACCCACTCCCGAATGCTCGGCCGCCGGATGTGCAACTTCTCCGAAATCTCGCGTACGCTGTATCCGTCCTGGAACCGGGCAGGAATGCCGCGGTGAGTCAACATATCCCAAACCGCCTTTTCCGAACGATCGAGATCCCCGGCGATTTCCTTTACGCTCACGTGGTTGACGGACTCAACGGCGAAGCGGAATTCGGCCATCGTCCAGCGCCGTCGATCGCTGATGGGCTTGGTGGGCAGTCCCAATTTGTGAGCCCGCCGCAGAATTGCTCGCCGCGACCAGTCCGTGAGGTTCTGGATATCCGACACAGACGCGCTCAATCCCAGCTCGCGGCAGATTAGGACTAAACGCTCGTCCAGTTCACTCGTCCACGCGATCGGGCCATTCGTTCGTCGCTGGTATCGCAGCCGGCGAAGACGCGCCCAAATTGCGGAGACTCGAAGCTCTGAGAACGCGCCCAGCACTTTGTCGACGGCTTCACGTTCGCACCGATTCGCCTGACGGATGCCGTCAAGCAGGACAGCGTCCACGTGGGCTGTCCAAGAGCACCCGCTGTTCTGTGAGCAACGGCGCGGTGACGTGTCTCCCGTAGCGGAAGCGGCTTCAGAGTCAACGCTGGACGATCCGCCTGGCGTCGACCCCGATATGTTGGTAGCGCAATTTCGCCGATTCCGGAGATCTCTCAGTCGCACCCAGACGGCGCCAGCATGCAGTACCGGGTGCGCCTTTAAAACCGCATCGACCGCACCGCACCGGAAGCGATGTGCCCTTGCTATGCCCACTCGAAGAATCGGGTCGACCTCGGCGATCCAGAACTCATTCTGAATCCAACGCGGGACGCCGGCGCGCGCAACTTCCTCCACCCGGTTGTACAGCCATGTTGTAGAGAGTCCCGGCCAGACAGAGTGGACACGATCCACTACAGTGGACTTCGATGTGCTCCGGCCGAAGATCGCCTGGGTGAGTACATTATCAATTTCCTGCTGCCAAAACTCCACGCTCAGCCACAGCTGCTGTTGATCCGCCGATTGTTTTTCAAATATTTTCCGAAGGCGCTTCTCGAAGTCGGTCGAGTGGTGATTCTTTCCTTCGGGAAGAGCATGCAACGCCCGCAAGCGTGCCTCAGCAAGTTTTTTTCCGTGCTCACTTGCATCGATGCCATCCAGCAAAACCACTACGGAATCGTTGGTCCAGACAGCAATACTCTGCGCGGTCTGTTTCGCGCCCATGGAACACAACCTCAATGCCAGACTGGCGAAGACCGCATCGACTGCGGCTTCCTTATGAAATAAGCATCGACCGGTCTGAAAAGGCCCGCTGTCACTCAGTATGCAAGGTGCCAAAGAAGCCGTTCAAGCGGGCTCCAGAGTATCTTTTTGTTAGGTCCCTCACGCTTGCTCTTGCCAACGTCAGGTTAATCACAACGGATCCTCAAAACTGCGCGTCAAAATATCGAATAAGTGGGACTTTTCTCTGCTCCCAGCTCTTATTCTTCAGTAGAGGGTATTCACCCTTTTTGTGAAATCTGCCGGCCCGGCGACCGGCATGGGTACTTCGATGAGCCGAGACATGGAGAACCAAAAGCTCCAACCGACCCCCGGACAAATCCCGCCGTTCTGGGTTCGGCCGACTGATGATCTCGATCAGTTTATTGACCCCCGAGTTCACGAGCTCGCGATGCGGCTGTGGCCATGGGCATTTCGGCATGTCGAAAGGGAGTTGCATGACGGTCCGAGCGCCGCCGAGACGCTGGAAGAAGTTGTGATTGAAGTATCATCCAGGCTCCGCGCCGTACCTGAGGTCGCCCGCAACCTGAATGGCTACCTGATTACCGCCTTTCATCATCGCGTGCGTTCACGACGGCTTCGAGACCACCGGCTCGCTCTCGAGGGGCTCGCGCGTGAACTAGAAAGGAACCACGGACTGAGAGCCCCGGATTCGGTCGCAGCCCTCGAATGGCGCCTCACACTCGATCTCCTCATCTGTTTCCTGCCCCACGAAATCAAGCACACGCTTCATTTCCGCATGCTGGGATTCTCCTGGAAGGAAGTCAGCGATGTCTCTGGTCTTTCGGTGAAGCAGGCCAAATCACGGTATTACTACGGGCTTCAGAAGGCATACGAAGAGTTGCTTGAGACTCAACTCCGGCGTCGCGGGGCAGAGGGTGGCGGCTGATGGCGAAAGAGCGCGGCAGGCCGACATTTGTGCGGCGGAATGAAAAGGATCTGATCGCGGTCGCAACAGACGCACTGGAGTCCGGTTTTCCTAATCCGGAGAGGATCGGTTGCCCTGAGGCGAGGATTCTTGACGCTGTCGCTGGGCGTCGCCTGACCTTTTCGGAAATTAACGACGTGGTCGACCACATCGCCACATGCTCGCCGTGTTTCGACATTTACACTGGGTACCGGAAAAAGTACTGTGCCCGCCACAACTGGAAGCGTTCGATAGCCGTTGTCGCGCTCCTCGCAGCCTTGGCCGCGACCTGGTATTTGGGCCGACAGGTTCTTCCGCAGGTGGCAAATCGCCCCCCGCAGATCGCGGAGGTCGCGCCCATGACTGCGGTTCTGGACTTCCATGACAGGACAGCGGAGAGGTCTGATCAGGTTCAGCCATCCGGAGCAATCGCGATTCCGCATCTGCGGCGCTCGCTACTGAGTCTTCAAATTCGCCTTCCAATCGGTACGGAGGATGGGCAATATTCGATCGAGTTTCGCAGGACCGCTGGCCAGACTGTCATCCAAACCACCGGAACAGCCAAATGGGACGGAACCACGGAGACTCTGTCCATCCGGATCGATCTGCGAACGGTAGAACCCGGCCAATACACGCTGGCTCTTCGCAAGGGTGCCGCGTCGTGGCGCCAGTATTCGGTGTTCGTGGACTAAACAGGAGGAACAGTGCGCGCCTTATTTCCCATAACTCTTTTTCTGATTTCGGCTCCCCTCATCCCGCGATTGGCGGCGCAACACCAGCCTGCGGCCGCCGAGAAACTGCAGCACGCGTTGCGATTGGCAGATCTCTACAACTGGGCCGATGCAGGCCCTGACTTTGCCGAGGCGGAAACGCTTTTCCTTGCCGCGGGAGACCAGAGGAACGAACTCTATGCAAGGCTCGGCGTCATCAGATCGAACAGCGAGCAGCACCCTCTTCCTGAAACATCGGCGCAATTAGCCAAGGATCTCGAGTCCGATCCGATACTCCAGACGGACAAGGAGTTGCGCATGTTCTGCCTCATCGTGAAAGGGGACATCGACGGGGAAGTTGATTCCCGCGCGATGCGCGAGGACTGGCAGGAGGTGGCAGCCCTCGCGCGCGACCTCGGAGATGCGAAGTGGCAATACCGCGCACTCGCCCAATTGGGCATCGCCGCCTTTTATGATGGCGATCTTGAAACAGCCCGCAAGAACGTTGGCGGCGCTCTGGCGGAAGCCACGAAGAACGGCGATGCGGGCGCTCAAATCAGATATTTGACGGCCCTGGGAATCGGTTTGGTTGAATCGAAGCTCTACGACCAGGCTCTCCCATACTTCGAAAACGCCTCAAAAATCGCCGCAGCTACGCCCGATGCTGGTTTTCCGTTCAACACGAACGAGCAAAGAGTCACAGCCCTGATCGGACTGCATCAACTGGATGCCGCCCAGCGCCTCGACGACGACATTATGGCGAAGGCAGAACAAGAACAGAGGCTCTTGCATCAGTCGATCGCGCTCTATCTGGCTGCCGGAATTGCGAGGGCGCGGGGTGACCGGCAGGGTACCGTGACCATTCTTGAAAAGCTGGTTGCCCTGTCACAACGCCAGGGTTTCAATAGAGAGCTTGCGGATGCACAGTCACAACTGGCCGAGATATTTCGAGAGAACGGAGATCTGGCCAAAGCGGAGGAGTTCGCCGTGCTTGCGGCGGACTCTACGCAGGCAAGCGGGGATATGTGGTCCGTCCCCCAGCGCCTCAAGACCCTCGCGGAGGTTGAAGTACGTCAAGGCAGGTATGCGGACGCTGATGACGCCTATGATCGGGCATCGGCCTTCGTTGACTCCCTCGTCGGCAACTATTCCAGCGTCCTCGCAAAAACGGCCGTTATCAACGAATCGAGCGAGGTCTACACGGAACACTTTGCCCTGGTTGCGAGACACTTGCACCAGCTACCCAAAGCCTATTCGATTGTGGAGCAGGTCCGCGGGCGTGTTCTGGCCGACTTGCTGATGTCGGGATCAGCCCGGCCCGGTGAGGCCGCGAACACAGAGAAAGCTATCGCCAGGCTCAGGATTAAGTTGATGACTCCGACTCCGCCTCGCGACGTGCAACGAATCCGCGGTCAGATTTTTATGGCCGAACAAGCCCGATGGATAACGCCGGACATCAGCATCCTGAAAGCACGCTCCCGCGAGACCATAGGCATCCCGCGGGTGCAGCAGAGTCTCAGCCCGTCGATGGTTATCCTGGAGTACGTAGTCGCAGACCCGCAGTCGTATTGCCTCGTCATTACGCGTTCAAATGCGAGGATCGTAGAGTTGCCAGCCAGGCGGCGGATCGACGTGTTGGCTGCGGCGTATCTGAAAGCGGTAAAGGCGAAACAGTCCGCCGATGTCGAGGGCCGGCGGCTCTACGACGCTCTTCTCCAGCCCATATCGGAGGCGAGGCAAAAAGAGAATCTCGTTGTGGTACCGGATGGTAGTCTGCATCTGGTGCCATTCGATGCACTCGTTGACAGCGGTGGTAAGTACGTCGTCCAGTCTCACAGCATCACGTATGCGCCGTCCGCGACGGGATTCTTTCTTCTAACGACGCAGGAGCGACGCTCTCGGACGTTCTCGCATACGCTACTCGCGGTCGGTGGGGTGCCGTATGGCGGTGGCGAATTGAAACAGGTTGCGCTTACGAGAGGATACGACCCCAGCAACCTTAACGACCTGCCCGCATCCGGTGATGAGGTGCAGGCCGCGGAATCAGCCGTTCATGGTCCGTCGAATACGATTCTCCTGGGTGCCGATGCGACCGAGTCTGCCTTCAAACGGGCAGATCTCGCGGGTTATCGGTACATTCATCTGGCGGTGCACGGATTCGCCAGCAATGTGGACCCGGACCGGTCGGCCCTGTTGCTGCGCAGCGACCCGGCGCACGGCGAAGACGGTTTTCTGCAGGCCTCTGAGATCGTTCAAATGCGACTGAATGCCGACATGGTAGTTCTGTCTGCATGCGATTCAGCACTCGGTCCGGTCCAGGGAGAGGAAGGCATCGCAGCGTTATCTCGTGCGTTTCTCCTGGCTGGGGCCAGATCGGTCGTCTCGACATTATGGTCAATCGATGACACGTTCTCATCGTTTCTCATGAAGGCTTTCTATGGGCACCTTGCGGCAGGTGTGTCGCCCACCCTCGCTCTGGCAGAAGCAAAGCGCGACATGGTTACTAAATACGGGCGGTCAGCGCCGCCCTACTACTGGGCCGCATTCATCATCGAGGGAGCCGCTGGCCGGGCGACGCAACCGCCGGCTATGAAGTGAAAGGAACCGCCATGTCACTAAGCGAGCGTGAACGAACAGAGATTCTCGGTGCAATCAGAAAGCAGGTACTTAAGAATCACATTAATGTTGGAGGAGTTAGCTACGACGCGTGGATCAAGCTCATGGAGGAACGCACGCCGACGCTCCTCGCCGGAGGCACCGAAGCCTTCGAAACGGGTGTACAGCAGCTTCTGCTGGAACTGGGCGGCAGCCACACCGTTTTCTATCACGAGAGCACAAACCAATTTCTGCCGCAGCACACGATCAACGCCAGTCTTCGCTTATTCGAGTGCTCGGGCAGAGCTCGATGGACCTTCCTGGATGTATATGACGATGGGCCAGCCCACGCCGTTGGCATTCGCCCTGGCGATGCCTTAATCGCAGTGGACGGCATTGCCTGTCAAACATCGGTAATGCCCCGATTCCTGTTGGGGCAAACATATAGGCTGACGCTGTCCACACCGGGAGGTGACAATTGCCGCGATGTCCAGGTTGCGGTGCCGGCCAGAAAAGGCACTAAGGAGAGGCCTCCTATCGTTGAGCCGAAGAGTCTGGCGCACTCGATGATCCCGCCCAAGATTGGGTACCTCAAAATTGCTTACTTTTCGGGCTCGCTCGGGATGAGGTTTACCCGCGCTTTGGACGCTGCAATCAAAGATCTCAAGGATCGTGGCGCCGATCGCCTCATCGTTGATCTGCGCGGGAATATCGGCGGTAGCCTCGGTTTCGCAAGGCTGGCGAGCTACATGTGCCCCGGAAAGATCCCGATTGGAAACAGTTTGACGCCGAAGCGGTTGCGTAGCGGGTACAACCGGGAGAGCCTTCCTCAGGTTCCCATGCCAGGAAACAAAATCGAGGCTGTAATAACGCTGGGGCGCTTCGCTTTCCGGGACAAGTCTGTTGTGCTCATGACGCAGGGCCTGGGGCCGCAGCTATTCCATGGGAAGGTTGTCCTGCTTGTAAATGAATGGACCAACAGCGCGGCGGAGATGGTAACCAGCTTTGCCGCCGAGCATGACCTCGCGGCGGTCGTGGGCACGAAGACCGCGGGCAACGTTCTCGGAGCCGCCAACTTTAAGGTCGGCAGCGGCTATTGGGTGCGACTTCCGATCTTTGGCTGGTATACATCCCGTGGCGAATCGCTCGATGGCAAGGGCGTCACGCCGCATATCAGCGTTGATGTTGACCCTTGCCAGTTGATCGCGGGCGTTGATCAGCAGATGGAAAAAGCGGTGGCGGTCATCACGTCGATGTAGTTGTTGAAGTACTGGGTGAGCACGTGCGAACGGGTCAGCGACCTGGCGGCCGGCGATTACTCAGTGCCCGCTCGTCCGCCTGCCGCAGTGAGCCGAAGGGCGAGTTCGCTATCTCCAAGACGTGCCGATCAGGATTCAGATGGGTGTCTTTGAAGCGCGTCGGATACTTCAGACCGAATCCGAGCATCCGATCCAAGCCGATGTGAGCGGCCCAGATCAGCGAAAGAAGCAACGCTTGACGTTGATCGCTCCAAACCGCGTAGCAGCCGAGCGCCAGAGGCCCGACGTACGAGTGCACGGCGTTGTAGATCACGGACCCAGCGCGAGCGTTCGCCAAATAGCCGATCATCGAAACATCGGGCACAAGAAAGAGCAGGACGAATTCAACCCAGCCGCCATGGTTCCATCGGTACGTCAAGACGCTGAGGATGAGAACGGCGGCGCCTTCAGACTGCAGGAGGGGCTTCGGGTTCATGGTTTTCACGTTGCTCCACGCTAACAAATCAGGGTACCGGCGGATGGGACGATGCTTACCGGGAGACCGAAGTGGACGTTGAGGATTCGGGGCTGTTTGGGTGGAACGCTGAATGATCTCAGGTAGACGGATGGCGGTCGTTGGCGCTGGCGCGTTCGGCTCATGGATCGCACTGCAGGCGGTGCGGGCTGGCTTCGAGACGATTCTCGTCGATCAAAACGGCCCGGCGAACGACTTGTCGAGTTCGGGCGGATCGTCGCGTATCATCCGGCGTGCGTATGGCCCGGACGAAATTTACACGCTATTCGCAAAAACTCTGGAAGGCGTTTCTTTCCGTCGAAAATCGACCCGATTGTTTCCGGCGCACCGGCGTCCTGTGGATGGCAAAAGAGGAAGAGCCCTCAATTCACGAGGCGCGGGAAACCTTCCGCCGTCATGAGATCGGGCATCAATTTCTGAACGTCCTCGAGATCCGAACGTTGTGTCGACTGATGAATGTGCCGACCAGTACCGTTGCATTGTTTGAGCCGGACTGCGGAGCGCTGCTTGCCGGGGAATCGGTTCGTGCAGTGGCGGAAGCTGCCATCCGCGGCGGTGCACGCTACGTCAAAGGAAAGGTGATACCGATCGCGTCCACTGCGAAAATAAAGTCGCTGCAGCTCGACGACGGACCAATCGAGGCGGACGTATTCGTCTTCGCCTGCGGCTCGTGGCTTCCGAATCTCTTCCCGGACACGCTTGGCCGTGTAATCTTTCCGACCCGCCAGGAGGTCTTCTACTTCGCGTCCCATGCTCACTGGGCGTCCTCCGACGGTACTTCATTGCCGATCTGGGTCGATCAAACAGACCTGCGCGTTCCTTACGGTTTCCCCGATATCGACGGTGCCGGGATCAAGGTCGCGTTCCATCGCACTGGCCCCCGGTTCGATCCTGATTCCGGCGGCCGTGAGGTCACGCGCGAGCAGATAGCTGAGGCGGCCGATTATCTGCGATTGCGATTTCCTTCGATGGGAACGCCCACATTCATGAGTGCGCAGGTGTGTCATTACGAAAACACCTCAAACGGCGACCTGCTGATCGACCGTCACCCCTCGTTGCGGAACGTCTGGTTCGCGGGCGGCGGATCGGGCCATGGTTTCAAGCATGCCCCGGCGGTGGCCGAGTATCTGCTGGACGCGATCCAAAGGGACTATTCGCCGGAACCACGCTTTCGGCTCGACGGAAAGGGAACGGAACTCGCAAAACGCGTCGTCTGAAACGTACGGGCCGGGCGACCGATCTCGCCTATACTGTTTTTCTCCGGAAGCACTCCGGGCTGTGGTCGTTGACGATCCCGACGGCCTGCATCCAGGCATAGACGATGACCGGGCCGACGAACTTGAATCCTCGCTTCTTCAACGCCTTCGATATCTCTTCCGACAGCGGAGTGCTGGCGGGAATGCGTCCGGTGTTTCGAATCGGCTTTCCGCCGGCCATATTCCATACCAAGGTGGAGAAATCTTCGCCGCCTGCCTTCATTTTGAGATAAGCGCGGGCGCCTCCGATGGTCGCCTCAATCTTGGCGCGCGAGCGAATGATACCGGGATCCTCAAGCAGCCGGGACACATCAGTCTCATCGAAGCGGGCCACCTTCTTGGGGTCGAAATTCCTGAACGCCTTTCGAAATGCGTCGCGTTTCCGAAGAATAATCGACCAGGACAGGCCGGCCTGGAAACCATCGAGCATAAGTTTTTCCCAAAGCACCCGGCCGTCGTATTCGGGCACTCCCCACTCTTCATCGTGATACGCGACCATCTGCAGGTCTTTGCCCACCCAGGAGCACCGCACTCTGTCCATGCCTGGATTTTAACGGGGCGCTGTCAGCGGTTCTGGAGATTACCGGGAGCCTCAGAGCCCCGCGTACAGCCGCTCACGAATCCGCAGAAATTGCGCGATATCCGGCTCAGTAGCGCCCTCCGCAGACGAACATAAGTCGCGATCCTCCCGTTTGATACTGAGCATTCGGTGAACAGCTGACCGTATGCCGATCTGAACCGGCCCCAGTACGTAATCTTCGTCCAAGTACCGCCCGACAAAGGAACCCGATTCGATGTGTATCGACGGTCTGGAATTCAGGCGTGCTACGACGGCGCGGATGTCAATGTTGTGGCGTCGCTCAAACACGCGAGGGCCGAGCTTGTGGTACGAATCCCTGCCCGTTCGATGGTGCCGGACGCATAAAGGAATGGCGGACCGGTCAGGCGATTTTTGCCCGACCCCATGCGGACCCGTGTGAGCGGCTTCAATACCGGTCGTTCTTCCACAGATCAGACAGGGCAGCGTCCTGATCCACGCCAGATACAGCAAATTTCTGATGGATTTCATTTTCTGCGACTTGCGGATCAACTCCTTTGGGATCATCTGCTCCGGACTGATCTGCCGTGCCGGAGGCGCGGGCGTTGTCAACTATCTATCCGATCGCACCTAATTCGAGTGGCTGCCACATGAGGAATCCGCAAAACTCCTTGGCCCGTCCATCGGCTCTTTTGATGTCGTTTGACAAAAGAACCCGCAACGGCCTTGTGACCCTTGTCACGGTTCGAGCGTCGATCCGGTCCATCGTCCCCTTCGAAAGAACCCAGTTAGGTTACGGGAGCGAGTGATCTGCTTAGAGCCTCTCCTGCGGCGCAGTGGTAATCAGGCCTCTGTCCAGGCACTGCCGGACAACGTTGGCGCGTTTACTGACAATTGCCCATCGCTCATTCGCGCACCGAGCCGCCGTACTCCTTCTCACAAACAGTCCAGTAGCCGCAATATCGTCGCGAACATAACGAACTGTTCCGCCTCGGCAGGAAGATTCCTTCGCGGATTGAGTCCTGCACCATTGGATAGATCACTTCGGCGTACTGCCTGTCCTTCTCGCTAAGGCAAAAGCTTTTTTGAATTAGCGTGACGGTCTGTCCCTTCGTCACGGTGTCCAGGCGGCAGGCGCCGCTGGCAGCCGGCGTGATCATCGCATAGCTCGTTAGCTGCAATCGATGGTCGTGCGCAATCCCCTTGATCGGCTTGGTCGAACTCTTCGAATCAATGAGGCGGCCTTCGGTATCGAGCAGATCAACATAGCCCGAGACCTTCACCCCGCCGATCAGGCCCGATACCCTCGATTCGACCACCGCCGGCTGGATCGATGGGGCAGCCTCCTCCATGTACTTCGCGATCATGGTCTCGCCCAGTTCGAGGGCTTCCATTGGGTGCTCATCTTTCTGGAGCCGGATCGTTTCCAGTTGCCGCCCCAGGGCGTTCCGGAAAAACTCCTGGCATTCCGCGAGTGGGAGATCCCCGGCGGTTTCTCTCTTCTGCCGAAAGTTGTGCGCGATCGTCTCGTGAAACGCCGTACCCAACGCGGTCGCAGCCGTGCCCGGGTCTTTGAGGTCGAGGAGATACCGAAACATCCACTTCGCCGGGCAATTTAAGAATTGAGAGATCT
>Ga0210389_10000991_pt1 | contig 23904 bp, 19 predicted proteins | sample IncBWH28OmetaG_FD_160127 | JGI IMG/M metagenome (GOLD analysis project Ga0210389, IMG submission 160127) | Forest soil microbial communities from Barre Woods Harvard Forest LTER site, Petersham, Massachusetts, United States - Inc-BW-H-28-O ...
CGACAGACTTCGCCAGTGGAAAGCGGGGCGCGGCGCGCGCGTGGCGGACCCGTTCCCCATCCCCCTTCCGGTGTTGAGACCTAAGCGGCAGCTTGAACATTACGCACACGATCGCAGCCTCAGCGCGCCAGCCGGGGGGCAGCCCGGGCGGTGATCAGCGGCAGGTCAAAGAAGCTTTGAATGCCCGCCGGCGCGGCACAGGTTGCGGGGACCGCATTCACGCAATGTGCTGCGGTCGCGACGACCCCGGGGTTGCTCTTCAATCCGGCTGCCACGCTTTCCGGCTGCCATCCCTTAACCGTCACAAAGGTGTCCGGGTTTCCGCGCACTTCGATCTCGTAGCGTTCCCCTGCAGGCCCGAAAGACCAAGGTGGATCGAGGTTTTCGGACCCCATCAGCCAGTTCACGGTGATCTGGACGACCACCGTCTCGCCCACCAGCGCTTCCCAGTGGAAGCGGCGCCCGGCGACCTGTCCGGGCTCGATCACCCCGATCGGCGAGTCGATCGGGGCGGTCGCGACGGCCACCTCCTGCGACGAGCGGATCTGGGGATCGGCGGCAAAACCCAACCGATCGACACACAGCCGAACCGACTGGATGAAGCCGCCGTTGAGCAGCTTTTGCATCGGCCCAGTCAACGCGCTGTCTGGTGTGCCGCCGAAACCCATCACGTAGCGCAGCACATCCGGTGCACCGTAAGTACGAAGGTCTGAAAACTCTTCGGAGCGAACGAAAGTCACGCCGGTGGACATCACTGACAAGAGCAATGGGAAAAGCTCGGTGGCCGCCCCAGGTCCGATGCCGGCGCCGTGCAGCGTCGCGTTGCCGGCCTGCGCGGCGATTTCCAGCGGCGCGGCCTCCTTTTCGGTCGGGTAGAACCAGCCCAGCGGGGTGACAACGTTTTTGCCCGAGCGCAGCAGTGCGGCGACCTCATCGACGCTAGGCAACAACGGTGCGTAAATCACCGCGTCGGCGTCCAGCGCGAGCACTTCGTCGATGCTGTTGGTCGCGGTCACTCCGAGCGGCGATGTACCAATGATCTCGCCGACGTCTTTTCCGCTCTTGGCCCCCGAATGTACCCAGCAGCCCACGAGTTCGAGTTCGGGATGATCCAGCACACCTTTGATCGCCGCGACGCCGACCGACCCGGTTGCCCATTGCACGACGCGCAGGCTCATGAACACGTTCTACACCATCGGCGGGGGCGGCCTTCAGTCGTGCGCCTCGATCACCTGGTAGACGTCCTCGGCGTAGCGAGCCCGGATGGTTTTCTTGTCGTACTTGCCCACGCTGGTGCGTGGAATTTCGTCGGCGAAGGCCCACCGTTCGGGCAACCACCACCGAACGACCTTGTCCGAGAGGAACTTTCGCAGATCGCCTGCGGAGACGGACGCGTCTTCGTTGACCACGACGACGGCCAGCGGCCGTTCCTGCCAGCGCTCGTCGGGAACCCCGACGACCGCGGCCTCGTGCACGTCCGGGTGCCCGATCAGGCAGTTCTCCAACTCGACTGAGGAGATCCATTCCCCGCCGGATTTGATGACGTCCTTGGCGCGGTCGGTCAGCGTGATGAAGCCCTGCTCGTCGATACGGCCAACGTCGCCGGTGCGCAGCCACCCGGACTCGAATTTGGACGCGTCGCGCCCGCGGTAATACCCGCCGGTGATCCACGGGCCGCGAACTTCGACCTCGCCCACGGCTTTGCCGTCGGTGGGCAGCACGTCGCCGTGGTCGTTGACGATTCGGGCTTCCACACCGCATAGGGGTCGTCCCGCGGTGCCGCGAAACGCCCAGTGTTGCTCCTCCGGCGCTCCCCGCGGTGGCCACGCCATGGTGGCCAGCGGCGATGTTTCCGTCATGCCCCACAGCTGCCGGATCTGGACGTCGTGTCGTTCTTCGTAGATCCGCATCAGCGACACCGGAACGGCCGAGCCGCCGCAGATCACCAGCCGCAGCGACGAGATGTCGTGGTTCGGGTCGGTCTCCAGGCAATGCATGACGTCGTTCCAGATGGTCGGCACCGCGCCGGCCACCGTGGGCCGTTGCGTTTCGATCATGTCGATGACCGACCGGGGATCGAGGTGGCGATCGGGCAGCACTAAATCGGCGCCGGCCATCAGGGCCGCGTACGGCATCCCCCACGCATTGGCGTGGAACATCGGCACGATCGGCAGCACGCTGTCGCTGGACCCGAGCCCCATCGCGTTGCCCGAGCAGGCCGCCATCGTGTGCAGGTAGCTCGAACGATGGCTGTAGACGACGCCTTTGGGGTTGCCGGTGGTGCCGCTGGTGTAGCACATCGCGGCGGCCGATTGCTCGTCGATCTGCGGCCAGTCGAACTCGGGCGACTGGCCGCCGATCACCTCGGCGTACCGCAGCACGGTCTTGCCCGATTCCTGCAGCGGCGAAAGGTCTCCCTCCCCCACGGCGATCACGGTATGCACGGTGTCGAGGCTGCGCAGGATCGGCCCGAGCGATTTGGCCAACGACATGTCGGCCACGACGACCTGGTCTTCGGCCTCGTTGGCGACATAGGCGATCTGCTCAGGGAAGAGCCGGATGTTGAGGGTATGCAGAACCGCACCCATCGACGGCACCGCCAGGTAGGCCGTCAGGTGCTCGGCGTTGTTCCACATGAACGTGCCGACCCGCTGGTCCCCGGTGATGCCGATCTCGCGCAGCGCATTGGCCAACTGGGCGGCGTGTTGACCCACTTCGCGGTAGGTGATGTGCCGGTAGCCGGCGCCCGTGGCAGTGGTGGCCGTGCGCGCCCCGTGGACACCGCAGGCGTACCGCATGAGCGCGGCAACCGTCAATGGAAAGTCCTGCATCGTGCTGTACATCGACGCACCGCCTTATGGGTCTCGGCGCAGCACCGCCTCATGTTCGGTCGGGCGAATGCTATCGCCGCGCGGAACCATGAGAAACAGGCTCCCCCGAAGAAGTGGGTTTAACGCCGGGTTACGCGAGCGCCGGCTCGTACTTCAGCAGCTCGAGCATGGCCCACGCAGCCGAGGCGTCGCTCTGCTGCGCGGCACCCTCGATGGCTAACGGAGCAACCGAGGCAACCGATGTCACGCTGACCGCGCCCGAGTAGTCGGCGATGTACAGGCTTTTCCCGTCCGGGCTCTCGACCACGCACGACGGCTGCTTGGTCACTCGGACCGTGCCGATGACGTCCTGCGTAAGCGCGCACAGCACCGTGATGCTGTCGTCACTGACCAAGTAGGCGCGATCGCCGTCGCGGCTGAGCGTCAAGCCGGTGAGGATGCCACCGATCTCGCCGATCTTGCGCGTGCCGGCGATCTTGTTGGTCCGAGTGTCGATAACGTCGACCACCGCGCCCAACTCGGGGCAGCAACTCGCCACGTAGACGACGGCACCGTCGGGGCTGACCGCGACGTCACGAATGGGCAGACCGATCTCGACGGTGTCGATGACGCCCAAGGGCGCTCGCGAGGCCGTTTGCGCGCTCTTGCCCGGCGACCGCGTGGACTTCTTCCGGCGCCGGCCTGCGCGTCCGCCGGAACGGCCGTCGTCGGCCGGTGCCTGAGCGCCGATCACGACAAGCCGCCCGCCGGCCGGCCCGTTGGTGCCGACGTACAGGTGGCTCCCGTCAGCGCTGTCGCGCACACATGCGGTGGTGGTGCCCGGCGCTGCAGATGGTCCGGCGATGTCGATGACCTCGACCTGGTCCGTGGCGGTGTCCAGGACGACGACATCAGCACTGCCTGCGCCATTTCGGCTGGCGTAAACGTATTTTCCGTCGGCACTCACCGCCAGGTCGCTCACACTGAGCGCCAGCCGATGAGTCGCGATAACCGCGTTGGTGAACACGTCGATGACTTCGATCGAGTCATACGCTCTGGACACGCTGCTGACGTAGGCCCGGTTGGCAGCAATGCCTTCAGGGCCGCCCACGGCGATCGCGAACGGTTCGTCGACGCCTGCGACAGTCTCCAATACTCGGCAGCTGTCGGTGTCGATGATCGAGACACTGTTGTGGCCGTAGTTGGTGACCATCAGTCGGCTGCCATCGGGGCTGGTCGCGATGCTACTGATCGGTCCGTTGTTCACCGGAATCTCGACGAAGATCGGCAAGCCCAAGCCCAAGCCGAGGCCGCTGCCATCCAGGCCATCACGGGCGGACTCTTGGTCGTTCACATCATTGTCCAGGCTCACGCTGGCACCGCCTTTGCTGTGTGTTCGTCGAACCACGCGGGCAACAGTCATCGCGACAACTCTGTGCGACACTGGCGGCCCTGGATCAACCGGATTTCAGCGCCTAAGGGCACCGTCACGCCTGTTTCGAGGAAGTCTAGCGGTTGAATTCCGGCCAAAAGAATTCAAATTCGGCACTGTTACCTAAGTCACGTAATGGCCTTAGACTCCGCTCAGGTTGCGATTATCCAGGGTTGCAGCAGGCGCGCTGTAGCAATCTCAGACTATGCCATTCAGCAGCGTTTTCCATATCCGCCGCTAACAAGCGGTTGCCACGTCGAGCAGCGTCCGGATAAGAACTTCTCAGGGTTAACGCCCAAAAGAGGCATTTATCACATTGCGTCGTGCGCGCGTGTTCGAATCGGAATCCGGGGCCTGTCCAGCCTCAATATCATGCTGGAATCGCGCGAGGGCTACGAATCCTCCACCGGCGCATGCGCGGAACTACTTCGCGCCGGTGTTTCGCCAAAGTCAGGGTGCGCCACCTGATAGGTCCCACCTCGGCGGTGTTCGGATACGAACCCGACTGGCTGCCGTCGGGAGATTGACGCGCCGAATTGTCAGAGCGCGTCGTGGTCGCGTTCCCCGGTCCGGATCCGGACCAGAGTCTCCACCGGAGAAACCCAGACCTTGCCGTCGCCGATCTTCCCGGTGCGGGCCACTCTGACGATCGCGTCGACGACTCGTTGGGCATACTCATCGTCGACCACGACGTCGACGCGCGCCTTCGGCACAAAGTCAACCGCGTACTCGGCTCCGCGGTAGACCTCGGTGTGCCCGCGTTGCCGGCCATACCCTTGGACTTCTGTGACGGTCAAGCCCAGCACACCGGCAGCCTCAATGGCGTGCCTGACGTCATCGAGTGTGAACGGCTTGACGATCGCGGTGATCAGCTTCATGCCGTCATTCCTCTACTGGCTCTGCGGGTTTGGAGGCCGCCGCCCCAGAACGCGATTCCACTAACGTGTCGATCCGCCGGCCCGTGACGAGCGTCTCGTCGGGGTAGGCCTCTTCGTCGTGCACACCGAGGTCGCCGGCTTCCAGAACCTCGTCGGGCGCCCGCAACTTCATAAACAGGCCAAGCACTCTCAAGATGACAAACGTGACGAGGGCATCCCAGACAATGACCGTGCCTGCCGCGCCGGCCTGGATCAATATCTGTTTGGGATGGTGACCGTACAGCCAACCAGCCGTGGTCACGTCCTGCCCTGTGCTGCCGCCCAGGTATTCAACAATGTGCGGGTCGGCGAGTACTCCGACGAGCAACCCACCCGCCAAACCTGCCACGCCGTGGGTGTGAACCACACCCAGGGTGTCGTCGACCTTCTTGAACAGCCTCGTCGTGCCGAGCCAATTCCAGGACATCCAGACCAGGGAAGAGGCGACGGCACCGATGATCATCGCGCCGAAGCTATTGACGAAGCCGGCCGCCGGCGTGATCGCGACAAGGCCGGTGATCATGCCGTTTATGGCGCCGAGGAATGTCGGCTTGCGCTGCTTGCTCGCGAAGATGTCCCAAATCACCCAGGTGAGCAACGCGACGGCGGTGGCGAGGTTGGTGTTGAGCACCGCAAGTGACGCGTCAGCACCCGCGAAGTACGGGTCACCGCCGTTGAACCCGTTCCAGCCCAACCACAGCACGCCGGCACCAACCGCGGCCAGGGGCAGGTTGTTGGGCACCGCGCGTTCCCGGTCCCGCTGCAGCCTTGGGCCGATCACCGCGGCAGCGACGAATCCGGTTGTTCCGGCGGCGAGGTGAATCACGTACCCACCGCTGTAGTCCAGGGCACCCGCCTGGGCCCACCAGCCGCCGCCCCACAACAGGAACGCGTTGACCGAGTAGGCCAGCGTCGACCACAGCGGCACGAAGATCAGCCACACCTTGAAGTTCATCCGGCCGACCACGCTGCCCAGGAACAGCAGCGGGGTGATGGCGGCGAACACGAACTGGAAGTAGGCCAGCGTGGTCTCCGAGAAGCGGAACGAGGGCATGGTGCCGTCCAACAGCGGTATCCAGGCTATCTGCTGGTTGTTGCTGCTCAGGATCGTGTGGGGGATCCCGACCGCGGCCCTCAGGATGCCCGGGCCGAGCTTCAGCGGCTGGCCGAAGCCCATCTTGAAACCCCACAGCACCCACACGACCAGCACCAGCGAAAACCCGGTGAAGGCCATCAGCATGGTGTTGACGGCCCATTTCTTCTGGACAATGCCGCCGTACAGGACGGCGATGCCGGGAAGGCTCATCAGGCCGACCAGAGTCGCCGCCACCAACTGCCAGGCGTTATCTCCGGAATTTAGCCAATCGGGATAGGGCACCATGGTTCAGACACACCCCTAATTCTTCGAGCCAACGGGCTTACTGGAATCAGCTGCGGTGCCTACATATTTAAGCCGTAGACGGGTGGAAGCATCGAATGGGAATGTTTCCGATGTGTGTGCCACGGTTTAACATTTGATTTCGGTGTGCCCACGACATGCGTCACATCTGGACGTCGTCGTACAGGGCTTTGTTCGCCGGCGCGGCCTGTCCGCAGAGATGACGGCTAAGTTGAGACTGGTTGACGGTTAGCTGTAATCTAGCTGTGGTTAACAGGTCACACCGTCAGAGACTTTTCGAATCGTCCACCGCCGCATGCGCGAAACTGCTTCGCGCCGACGGCTTCACGAAGGCATGGCCATATCGGCGGCTTCCACCGATCGACGGCTCCGCCAAACCAATTGCGCCGCAACATCGCCGGAGTAAGTGGGGGTCGAACGGGTGTTCAGTTCTCGGCCGGCGACATCGTCGGAATCGATACCCGCAATACATTTCAGGGAGCCGCATTCGCCAATTGCGAGATGGCTGTTGCAGTCGCAACGATGCTGCGCACGGTGGAGCTGAGCATGCCCCAGCGGGAGCGGCGCAGAAAGCCTCCCCGCTCGGTGCCGCGTGGCATCGCCATCGTCCCGCGACGCGAGGTCGGGCTTGTGGCCACCAACCGCGCCGCGGTGACCTAGCTGAACTGGGTGTTCGCTCGGGGCAAGGCAACACCGTCGACGATGATGTCGAGCTTCTCGTTGTAGAACGCCACCAGGCCTGCGATCGGGGCGACCGCGGGCAGCGGATAGTGGTACGTCCACGCGAGGTCCGGGTGCACCGTGTCGCCCACACGCACGGACCAATAGCCCGACGTCGTTCCCTTGTACGGGCACAGCGTCTGCGTCGAACTGGGTTCCAGATGCTCGAAGGCGATATCGGTTGGATCGATGTAATACCTTGTGGGTAAACCGGTTTCGAAGAGCAGCACGGGCGAACTGGTATCGGCGAGAACAATGCCGTCCAGTTCCACCCGGACGTGTCGGTGCGAACGCAACGCGTCGACCCGCGAATAGGGATTGCGAGGGTGACCATAGATCGGCTCGTCCTCCTCGAACCACCGCAGCGGATCCCAGTTGAATCGCACGGTGCCCGCCACGGGGCTGTCGCCGTCGGTGTCGAACACCCGTGCGGCCGACTGGTGGGTCTGCCCGGCACCGACCAGGGAATGCAGCCGCGACGGACCGAGCTGCACCTTCTGCGGATGGTTCTCGTCGCGCAGGAACCCCGCGCCGACATCGGCCAGCGGAATGTAGTACTGCGGGTAGTACGGCACCTCCCACACATAACTCGCCGCGGTGGTGTCGAAGACCAGCTCGTGGCAGAGATATCCGCGGACCCGACGCGGCGCGGGCTCGATTCTCCCTCGCGCGGCAGCCATTTGGGGGTAATCACGGTCCTTGATGTCCGCAGTCATATGTCACCTACTGGTCCTTGGAGGCCAGCCCGGCTGGCGCGTGGGCGATCGCTTGACGGATGGCGTCGGCCAGTGCCAGCGCGCTCTCCTCGGTAAGTTCGAGCGCGACCCGCGCGGACGGGCCGAGCTGCGGATTGATCACGTCGATGTTGACCGTGTGGCCGTAGGGCGCATGGGCCGGGTGGTCGACGTACACCGTGGCGCGGCTGGCGCCGAACCACCCCGTTGCGCCCTTGCCGCTGCCGTCGATCTGGACGTGTTCGGTGAGATAAGTGCACATGGCTTGGGACACCTAGCCTTTCAGGTTGGTGGCGAAGAACTCGTCGATTCGGCGCCAGCCGTCAACTGCCGCCTCCACGCGGTACACCGGACGGTCGACGGAGAAGAACGCGTGGCCGGCGCCGTCGTAGGAATGGAACTCGTGCGGCTTGTCCAGCTTGGTCAGCTCGGCGTCCAGCGTGGCCACCGCGGGGGGTGCCGGAAACCGGTCCTCGACCCCGAAGAGGCCAAGCAGCGGGCAGCTGAGGTTGGGTGCCAGGTCGAGGATCGGTTGCATCGCCTTGGGGATGCCTTCCGGCGGATCCTCGACGATGAACGCGCCGTAGCAGTCCACCGCGGCGTCGAACTGCAGCGAGCACGCCGCCAGGTACGCGTGCCGCCCGCCCGAGCAGTGCCCGATGACACCGAACTTCCCGTTCGCGCCCGGCAACGAGCGCAGGTGTTCCACCGCGCCGGCGACATCGCCGACCAATCGCTCATCGGGCACTCCCCCGGCGGCCCGCACCGCCGCGGCGGCATCATCGGGAGCGGCGCCCGGGGCCTCGCGTGAATATAGGTTCGGGGCCACCACCTGATAGCCGTCGACGGCGAGCCGCCGGACGAACTCTTTGGTCTCCCGGTCATAGCCGGGCATGTGGTGGATCCAAACGATTCCGCCACGTGATCCCTCGGCGAGCGGGATCGCCCGATAGGCCTCGATTTCGTCGCCGCCGTGGCCGGTGATGGTGATCGTCTCTGCGCGAATGGCATCTGGACTGGGCGCGTTCATCGCGATGCTCCTTGTTAGTTGCGGAGATGCGGAGCGCCTGCGGCTCGTCGGATGGTAGTTCGGGTGCGCCCCGCCGCAACCAACCTACCGAATTGCCGGGGGGCGGACCGGGCCGCGAATCGAGTACCGTCTACCCATGGCGTTGTTGCGGGAAAGCCCCATTCGCGGGCGGCGACTACGGATCGATGAAGCGCTGATGGAGCGCTTCCTCATGAGTCCGGTCGGCTTCCAGTTCCTGCTGCAGGCGGCGCCGCGCATCGACAAGGTGCTGATCCCTCGGACAAATGGGCGTTTCAGCTCGCTCGGATTCGACAAGATCGGGCTCGTCACGACGACCGGCGCCAAGTCTGGACAGCCCCGCACTCACCCGCTGACCTTGATCGACGACGGAGAAGGGCTGCTGGCGATCGGTTCCAACTACGGGCGGCCAACCCACCCGGCCTGGAGTACCAACCTGCTGGCCCACCCCGAATGCACTGTCGAGTTCATCGGTCCGCCCGGGCGGTACAAGGCCGAACTGCTCACCGGTGACGCCCGCGCAGCGGCATGGGCCACGGCCGTCGACTTCTACGCGGGCTACGAGCGCTACCGCGCCAGTTGCGCGCCCCGCGAGATCAGGGTCTTCCGCCTCCGCCCGATCGCCGACTGAGCGCGGCGGGCGCCCTACGGCTCAGCCAACGTTGATCGGCACCGTCACAGGTTCCGTCTCGGGGGGCAGCTGGGTCGTGTCGACTTTCAGGATCTCGCCGCTGTCCTGCGTGCCGTTGGGCAGGATCTTGGGCTTGAGTTGCAACGGCGGGTCGTCGTTAGCCAACCCGGCCAGCCCGAAATCGCTGTCGTTGGCGATGATCAGCGTCTTTCCACCGTCTGGGGTGATGAGGCCTTCGATCTTGTCATGTGCGAAGAAATCCCCATTGGGGGACAGCGAACGCAGGAGGTCGCCCAGATCGAGCTTGAGCGCTTTTGTGGTGACGGTGATGCCGGCGGCCTTGAGCTTGTCTGTGGCCGCCGCGTCGGTGCTGACGCCGACAAAGGTCTCGATCGGAACACCGTTGACGAGCAGACCGCCGGCGTCGGCCTGATAGGTCGCCCCCGGCACCGTCGAGTGGGGGCCGACATCGGTGGCCCCGGAGATGTCCGCAACGTAGAACTTCTTGTTGCCGTTGGGCTGTGGCTCGTTGTTACGCTCGTCGACCAGGAAAGTCGTGTTGCTCACCGCGGTGATCTCCGACACCGCTACCTTCGTCTGCTGCGGATTGGCCAGTGGATACAGGTACTCGTGCACATCGCTGCGGTTGGCGAGGTTGATGGTCGCGATGCGGGTCATCGGGACAGCCTTGGCCGACCCCACCAGCCCCGGCGTCTGCAGGGCAGACTGCATGATGCCCACCAACGTTGTTCCGTCGGGGGTGATCGTCAGGCCCTCCATCCCCTGATTTGGGCTGCGCAGCGAGAGCTCCTTGGGCAGAGTTGCATCGAACGGCGAAAGGCGTTCCAGCTCTTTACCGTTGGCATCGAAATGGACGATGAACGGCCCGTACTCATCGGACACCCAGAACGTACCGTCGGGCATGGCGACCAGGCCTTCGCCGTCCAGGCCGTGATCGGAAGGCGCGAGTGGCTTGCCGTTGAGGTCCACCAGCGCCTCGCCGGTGGACGCCCGCGGGTCGATGAGGCCGACCAAGGGCGCGCCATCGCGCCCGCTCAGTGTGATGATCTGCTGCACCGACGCAACACCGTCGGCAAGTTTGAGCTTGGCGATCTGCGGGTGAAAATCGGGTAACGGGAGCACCCTTTCGTTACGCGTACGCCCTTCCACATTGGGGCCGCGGTCGGTGAGGCCGTAGATCTCGTCGGCGCTACCGGGCACCGGGGCGATCCCGGACCCGTGCGCGTTGGGCTGGATGGCAACGTCGCCGATGATGATCCGCGGCGTCTCGTCCTCCGCGTAGAGCTTGACGGTTTGACTGACGGTGACCAGCAGGTCATCGGTCCCGGTGAAGCCGGCGTCGGGAGTGTAAACCATCGAACCGTACGCACCGTATGTGATGGTGCCGTGTGCGGGCTTGCCGAACGCAACCGGCGTCACCCCGTGGGTGGCGGCCAACAGCTGGCCCGGGGAGATCGTCAGAGCCTTTCCGGGTGGCGTGCTGATATTCTCGGCACTCGGTTTCCCAGACTCGATGGTGGACGTGCCCGACGAGCAGGCCGCCATCGCCAACAGCGCCGTTGCGGCCGCGACCGGCCAAGCGTTCCCCAATGCCACGCGCATGGCTTAACAAACAATGCAGGAAGCGGCGTTACGCGAATTGGCCCTACTGGTGCTACATATGTTGCCGCACAACCGGCTTGAGCAACACAAGCAATGTTGGGCCGTCACTCGCTCACCCCATTTCCGTTGCGTCGCGGTCCACAGCAAAGAGCGGCTGCATGTTACCCGATCAGCTTCGTGAGCCAACCCGGATCCTGATAGTTCACGACCTTGTTGCCGTCCCACACGAACGGCGTGCCACTGGCATTCAGCCCGGAAAGCGTCGTATTGCCACTTGCGGCCTTGGCTTTGGCGGTGGCGACGTCATCTCCTGACTTGATGCAGGTGATCACGCTGGCGTCGACGCCGACGGTCTTCGCCAGTTGGGCCAGCTCGCTATCGGTGCGATCTTCCGCAGCGCCCTCTTGGGGCTGAAAGTTGCTGGCGAACAGGCCGGAATAGAACGCGGTATAAAGCTTCGGGTCGTTCTGCGTCGCGACGCAATACGTGGCCGCCGCCGCGCGAGTCGAGTAATTCTTGCTGTGCGACTTGTCATCGAGGAAGTTGAGCAGGTGGTAGCGCACCGCGAGCTTTTTGTTGTCCACCGCGGCGTCGATATCGCTCGCATACGACCTGATGAAGCTGCCGCATGGCGGGCAGATGGGTTCGTTGAAAATATCGATCGTTATCGGAGCCACCGAGCTGCCGACATACACACCGTCATCGAGGACCCGGAGCTCAACCGCATCAGCCGCTGGTGGTGGCGTCGGCGGCGCCGACGGCGACGACTCCCACGGACGGGCAACAACGACGAGCGCGCCACCCACAAGGGCCATCACGACGGCAACGGCGACGCCAACCCAGAACCAGGGCTTACGGGTACCCCCGGGGGACGGTTGACCACCCCAGGCAGGAGCACCGGCCCACGGCGTCGGCTGCGGCACCGGTCCGCTGGGGGGACCAAGTAACCCGGGAGCCGCCGTCGCGGGCCACGCCGGCCCCCCTGTCAGACCGTGGGTAACCGGCACAGGCGGCGCCGGTGCAAAACCGTGCGGCGACTGGCCGGCAAACGCGGCCGGTATTCCCGCCATTTGGCTGCGCTGCAAAATGTCGGTGGCGCGATCCTGATCGGGTGAGGCCAGCGCGGCGTAGGCGGCCGCTGACAGATCACCACAGCTGGCATAGCGCTCCGCGGGATTCTTGGCCATGCCGCAGGCGATCACGCGGTCGAAGGCGACCGGAATGCCCGGCCGCGCCACGCTGGGCCGCGGGACCGGCTGGTTCAGGTGTGCGCTTATCACGCTGACCTGGTCGCCCCGATACGGCGGGGACCCGGTCAAACACTCATACAACACGCAGGTCAACGCGTAGATGTCGGCCCGGTAGGTCACTTCGGATTCGCTGAACCGCTCCGGGGCCATGTACTTGAAGGTCCCCACGGTGGTGCCGAACTGCGTCAGCTTTTCGTCGGAGGTGGCGCTGGCAATCCCGAAATCGACCAGATAGGCGAAGTCATCCGTGCTGACCAGAATGTTCTCCGGTTTCACATCGCGGTGCATCACCCCGGCAGCGTGTGCAGCGTCGAGCGCCGAGCCGATCTGGCGAACAATCGCCACCGCCCGCGGCGGGGACAGCGGCCCATAGCGGCTCAACATGGTGGCCACGTCCATGCCGTCGATCAGTCGCATGTCCACATAGAGCTGCCCGTCGATCTCACCGAAGTCGTGAATCGGCACGACGTGCGGTTCCTGCAGCCGCCCCGCGGTGCGGGCCTCGCGCTGCATACGCGAGCGGAAGACCGGATCGCTGGAGAGGGTCTGCGACATCAGCTTCAGTGCCACGATCCGCTCCCGCACCGTGTCTTCGGCCTCATAGACGTCGCCCATGCCGCCGCGACCGACCAGCCGCCGCAGCCGATACGGTCCGAACTCCGAACCCTCCCGCGAACCCGCGGTCGTGTCACCCATCCCGACTCCTCACCCGGCAACCGCCCGCCGCAAACCGGCTGGGAGCGCCTTCGCGCCGGTCATTGCCTGCGCCGGACCCGAGTACGCGGTGGCGTGCCAGGCATAAGGCTAATGGTTTCGGCAACCGCGGGGGCACCGATCAAAGTGACCGGCGCACGGATCCAGGGATTCGCCGCGACGACGCGCCGAAAAGAAGCATCAGCGAGCCCAAGTCGTCCGGGTCGAACATCTGTCGAACATCTATCGTCGCCTCATTCTTCCGATAAATGTGGCGTTACGCCGCCCAGGCGACGTCGGAGTGCGCGGCCGGGCTGTCGAGCAACGACGCCGGTGGGCTCGTCCAATGGAAGCCGTGACACGTTCAGCGCCGACGGGCAGCGGAGACGGTTGCAACAGCGAGAGGTTTTTTTGGGCCCCTCCCGCAGCAAACGCCCCAACACCGCTGCACGCAACGGAACTGGCGCAATAGCAGTACGCGCATGCTTGATACGGTTAACGGGAATGCGCACCACCCGGCGGGTGAATTATGTTCGTGCGCCCAGTGTTTCGTGACCCACGGAGAACGGCGCAGAACGGCGGATCATGGGAGCCGTGAGGGACCTGTGGGACGACACGCCGAGTCGGAGTGTCATTGGTTCAAAGGATCTCCTAGGCAGTGGCCGTGGTCTTTTAGGACCGTTCCCCCACCGGCGGCAGCTAGTGCCGCCGCCTCCGCTTCATCGGTTGTCGGACCCCAGCGTCCGAAGTAATGGGTTTTCGCAGCGTTCACAACCATCGCGATGCACCCACCCGGCCCCCCGCTGGCCAGAACACGACAGTCGCTCTTGCCACACGCCTCCATCGCCTGCTGCTCGGCCTTGGCTTGGGTGGGTGCTCCGTCAGAGATCCTGATCTGCCCGGTGGCATCCGATATCGCCATCGCCATCCAGTTGTTGTCGGCATGCGCGACCGGCGTTGCTGCGAATGTCACGCCGATCGCGATCGCTGCTGCTGTTGCTAGTTTCTTCATAGGCTTCCCGACCCTATTTCTTTTGCGCTGCGCCGTTGAGCGGGGCTCTCGCTTAGTTGGCGCTAAGCGCCAACACGTCGCCTAGTAGGCAATCTTTCTTAGCGGGAATTTTACCCAGGAATTGGGGCAGCCAGCAACGCGAATCGGCGCTCGCACGGGCGCCGAGGTCCTAGCTCAGTTATCAAGCCTCGGTGGGGTTAGGGCCATCGCCAGCAGATCGAGACGCCAGAAATTCTGAAATACGTTGCGTGCGAGGGTCTCAAGGTCGGCCACCGCGACCTGGGACGAGCCATGCCGAGCCACGTGCCCGGCAATCTCTCGAATCGTGGGACGTCCGTCAACAAGCTGGACGAAAGGCAACTGAACTGCGCTCAGCGGCATCCTCCCGTGCGGCATGACGACTTCGTTGCCCGACACACCGGAACCCGTTCGCATTCCGGGACGGAGTCGAGAGCTTCCTCTGCGGAGAAGTCGATGGCGTAGTTCTCCTTGGGTCGGTCGGGGCGGCACGCCACGAAGTAATGGCACTTGTTCACGGCCTGAAGACGTTCCATCAACGACCAGACCTCGGCGCTGATCTCAGTGGCCCTGTGATCCAGCGCCCAGTAGATGTCCTTAAACTCCGAAGCCCTTGCCGGTTGCATCGAGCTCTGCAAGCCTGCGTGCTTCGCTTGTGCGCATCGGGCGATCAGCGCCTACAGTTCATGTTATGAAGAACGCCGGCAGGTCGGAGGTCGCGCTGCGCGCAAGCGCGGGCCTGTTCGTCCTGATGGTCGGATGCGGTGCGGCCGTCGTTGGTGCGGGGGCAAGCGCACAGGCACCGGATACGACCGCGACGAAAGCTATGTCCAGCGAAGCGCCGGCGCCTCCAAGTAATCCCGGCGGCCCTACCGGTAGCCGCGGTGCACTGCCCGTGGTTCCCGTCGGCGGAGGCGGCTGCATCCCCGGCCTCAACTGCGGGTGTGTTCGTGGCATCACCTGTCCTGGGACCTACCCGCATCACCATGGGGCTATCACCAACGGCCATCCAGACGTTGCCCCAGCCGGACCCGGCCCTGGCCCCACCGGTGGCGGATGACTCTGGCCGCTGACGTCTGCGACCAATCTATTGCAGGCTCTACTGGCGCGGGCTCACGGCGATGCCGCGGCTTACGCGCACTTACGGGACCGCTACCACGGCATGGCGAGAACGCTTGGCTTTGAAGGGCGTATCGCGTGGGCCGAGGCGATGCCATAACCGTGGTAAGTCCGGAGGCCTGCCCAGCTTGTCTCGAAACAGACGAGATATGAGGGTCTCATATCTCGGTCTTGGAAGAATCGCGAACGCCACCGAATAGCAACATCTGTGACGGACTTGCAGCGCGTCACGTGGATATCGTTCCGACCACGGTTATGTCCTACAGCAAACTCGCCGCTTAAGGAGTTGATGGCGCACCCGGTGGTGGTGCACCGGGACCAGGCGGCGGGCCATTCGGCGGGGGCTGTGAAGGCGGCGACTGATGTGAGCAGTCGGGGGTGGCGATCCATACCCCCCCGGTCCGCGTCCAAGTAATCTCGCACCCCAGCGGTACCACGGTGGGTGTATCAGCTGTAGCAATCAGAGCCGCCATCATTCCGGTAACTATCGTTGGACGAATTAGACGGGAGACGAACTTCAACGCGACCCCGCCCAGCGATCGGCGGATGATCCCGGGTCGTCTCGCGATCGGGTCGGCCATGGCGTCGGCCATTTTGTGTTTCTGCTCTCCTGGGAAGCTGATTCCCCGAGTCTGAAATAAGCCGCAACTGGGCGCAACTTGAAGGACCCCAGGGGCACCCCCGAGAGTTTGCTGGCTCGCCGGGCGCTCGCATCGCGCTGCGCCTAGACTTATACGGTGCCCTCGGTGGGATTCGAACCCACACTGTACGGGTTTTAAGTCCGTCGTTCTGACGGCTTGGCCGCGTTGATCACAGTTGACATCATTGGCAAAACGCTTGATGAGTTGCGAGTTCTAATGTTATTGCGTTGGATTGGTCGTGACGTTTTTGGGGACATGCGTTTTGCGGTCTGTGTACCGCTCGCCGTGCCAGCCGCCGGGACGATGGCCGGGATAAACAGTACTATCGACTCAATCCACCGCTGGCGTCTAGGTCGCTTCGAAACGTGCCTCCGCTGCCTGGCCTGACGCCTGACCCCCGACGCCTTCCCCCGAGAGGCTGGACAACGGGGAGCCAATACGCTCCGTGCGTTCCTGGTCCCACTACCCAGCCTGCCCGACATATCACTGCGACCAGATTGGAGTTAACCAGCGATGAACGACAACGACGTGCCCGATATGCCTGACGGGCTGGAAATCAAGATAACCGCCGATGACTACGCCAAGCTGCGCGAGCTTTCCAAAACGTCGGATATCACCGATTGCATTCGCTGCCTGGCAACATCACCAGGTGGGGGCGATCCTGGGTGGGGAGCCGGAGGATTCCGCAACAGGTTGGCCGGCGACGAGATGCTTTACGTCCACCGCCTGGTGCTTTCCGCGTTTGTGGGGTCGTGCCCTCCGGGTATGGAGTGCTGCCATTGGGACGACAAAGCGAACAACAACGTCTGGAATCTCCGCGGGGCTTCGCGGAGCGCCAACATTAAAGACTGCGTCCGCAACGGTAGCCACGACATGGCCCGCAGAGCGCACTGCGAACGCGGACACGCATACTCGCCCGAAAACACCCGGATACGCAAATCGGGGGGACGCCGATGCGTTAGATGTGTCCGCGAGAACTGCCGCCGTCGCTATGCGCGTGACAGCTACCGCCTCAGGGAGGAAGCGCGCCGTCGTTATGCGCGGAGATGGGCGCCGTTCAAGGAGGCAGGGTGACTTCGCCTCCGTTGCACCACAAGGAGAGTCCGTTCTTCGCCGCCGACCGCGCCGCCTATTGGCGCGACCTGCGCGGGCTGGGCCCGGTGGTGAAAATCGACATAGGCAAACTAGCGCTGCGCGGCTACTATCTCACCAGGCGGGACGACGTGCGCGCGGCGTTACTCGACCCGGAGACGTTTGTGTCACCGCCAAAAACCTTCAAGATCAGCGCGTCCGGCGTACCGCTTCCTCAGGTGCCGCTCTCTATCGGGACGCGATCGGAGCATGCCCGTTTCGCCCGCGTCTTGCATCCTCTCTTCAGCCCCAAAGGGTTGGCCCCCTACGCTCCGGTCTTGCGCGCCCGGGCCACGACGCTGGTCGACGTGGTCGCCGGCACGGGGCACTGTGATGCAGTCAATGTCGCCGACACCTACGCATGTCAAGCGCTGCTCACGGTGTGCGGGATGCCGGCAGACGACGCCAGGGCGGCTGGGCTGATCCGGGCCGCAGTAATCGGCGACTCCAACGGGGCAGCCGAACTTCAACTCTTCGGATTCCTGAATTCCGTGCTGACCGCCGAGATGGATAATCCCCGGCGGTCGCCCGGCATTCTCTGGCCGCTACTGGAGGAAGTCAACGGCGACGATTTTCCGCTCAGCGGGGTCGAAGTGGCTGCGCTCATCCTGTTGTTGTTCTCTGTTGCAGGCGTTGAAATGGTCTCCTCGGCAATTTGTTTCACGCTTCTACATCTCGCGCACGATCCGCAACTGCGGACCCAGCTGCGCGACGACCCAGCACAGATTCCGGCGTTCGTAGAGGAAATTCTGCGGTTGGAGTCGCCAGGGCCGGCTATTCCGCGCGTCACCGCGCGGGAAGTCAATATCGGCGGCGTCACAATCCCGGCGCAAAGTGTGGTGTGGCTGGGCTTAGAAGCCGCGGGCAGAGAGAACGGCGGCGAGGAGATATCGACGGACAGCAACGGAAAGATTCAGCGGCAACGTCATTGGGCTTTCGGCGGCGGCATGCACAGATGCTTGGGCGTGCACCTTGCCCGACTCGAAATGGATGCGTTTGTGACCGAGTGGTTGAGCCGCATTCCGCAATTCGAACTAGAACCAGGCTCCGCGCCAGCCATTGTGCATAAACCGACCGGCGTGACCCACCTGGAGAGCCTGATGCTGCGCTGGGAGGCCCCGTGAGCGCGCCGCCGACGCGGGCCGACCTCATCGCCGGCAGCGGCGACCATCGCTGCGATGGTCGGGGCCGACGCGGCCGCATTAGCCGCACTCAGCGGCGAGCCAATGGACGCGGGTACACCTCTCGTCATGGCCGGTGGTGTGGGTTGCCAGTGGATGCTCCGGCAGTTCGTCGTTAAAACGTTGCCGTCCAACGGGTTTCCAGATGGACACCGGGCATGTGTTGGCCCCAGTGATCATCGGCGTGACGCTGGTACCGTGCGAGAGATGACAGACCCACTCGCCGGAATTCAGCAGGCACAACTCATTGCGCGCATTACACAGCGGGTGCTGCGCGGCGTGCAACTCGGTGAATGGGGCCTTACTAGTCATCCGGTGGATGACGGCAGCAGTCTTGCCCTTGATGACCAGGACTTCATGCCCGACCTTGGCCCGCGCCTCGTAAGCTCCACAGCCCGATTTCCCGCGATGAACGCCAGCGAGAACATCGTCGCTGCCGGGCAGGTATTTTCTACCGCACTCACTCAGGAACGAAAGCTCAGAACCGCGTCGGTAGCGACACTGTGCCGCTCGGCAGTCGAGGCATCAGCCAAGACGATATGGCTTCTTGGCGACACCAGCCGTGGGGTACGGCGGGCCAGATGTCTTGGTTCTATCGAGGGTGAACGCGAGTATCAATCTGACGATATCGACATCGAGGAAGCGACTTTTGCGATTCGGACTGACGAAGCGAGACATGCTGAATACCAACGGTTTCAGCAGCGTCGCCAGAAGTTCAACGAGCGTCTGGAAGCGATCACGTCGTTGCCCGAGTCGGCGCGGGAAAGACCGCCAGGCTTCACCGGCTATGTGAACCATGCAGCCGAATGGATCGACGCGAATCCCCCGGCTGACCCCTTCGGGGAACTGAGTTCCCTCGGCATGTCTCTCCTGACGAGAAGCTTTTACTCTGTGGGGTCTAGCTTCGTTCACGGACTTAGGTGGGTGCGTGAATACATGCAGAAAGAAACGGACTTACTGCGACTGACGGTAACAGGATTCGCCACTGCCGTCATTATGACTGAGTGCGCTGTCGCTTTGCTTGAAGCGCAATCGATTAACGCAGCCAGGACAGGCACTCGGGCACAAAACTATCCGGCTGGAATCGCTTCGACAGTCGCTTCATGGTCGGCTCGGTATCAATGAATATGGTTGTCGGTCAGATTCATTGCATCAGTTCACGGTGAGCGTGAAAACTGCTCTGGCTTCACGTCAGAACTGTCTTTTTCCCGGCATGGCAACGAGGGCCTCTGGGACGCGCTGTGCGGACGGGTGTTTGGGTCAGTAAAGCGCGGGCGGTCAGTACCGCGGCGTCGGCGTGAATGTCGTCGCGATGCAGAGGACGCCCCAAAATAGGCACAACCCATGCGGTTTTAGGCTGCCGAGACGACCCGGCAGTATGCGTCAGGATGACGCTTTGAGTGATATGTGGTTGGTTTGATGGTATCCCGGCGGTTTACCGCAGGCACCTGTGATATAGGAGATTTCAGATGTGCCCTCAAGGGTATTTGGATCCCACGTCATGTGAGCGTTTGTGGCGTATTGGCTAAAAGTTCCGTCCGCGCAAGTTAAGTTGTTCATCGTGTCTAGTACCCATTGACCATCGCGGAAATACGCCATGCCGCCGCCCGCCCCAGCTTTCACGTAGGCGCATCCGTTACCGCAGGGACTGACGGTCCAATCGTTGGTAACGGATAGGCCACTTGGCGATGTCGAGGTCTCGGTGTAACTGCCGTTCATCGTCGGTGTGTCAGCCCACGCCGTACCAGCTGTACCGACAGCTAAACCGGCAAACACAGCGGTCGCGGCTAAGCCTCGTACGATAGCCATGCTCTTGTTCCTTCCATTGAGCTAATCATTGCGTCAGACGCTGTTGATGGTGTACCACACGTTGAGGTTTGTCGCGATTTGGCAAACTTTGGTAATACGGCTTTAACAGTAGCTCAACCTATTTGACGTGAGCAGGGTAGAAAAATGCAGGTCAAGCTAGGTTGCAGACCGGGCTCGCTCGATCGCCTTCCCTAGCGCCTGAGCCACTCCGGCCAGATCATCGTTCATCAGGTGGCGGTATGTATCGAGGGTCATGCCGGCGGTCGCAGGGCCAAGCAACCGCTGAACGACCTTTGCCTTCGCACCCGTACGTTCGCACCCGCCGAGATGGCCAGAGAGGCGCACGTGTGGCGCAGCGCGTGCAGTGCGACCGACGGGAAGTCCGGGGTTATCACTTCACCGTCATCAGCCAGCTCTTGTTGGCGCTTGGCTTTGGCCGCGTCCCGCACGGTCGGCAGTGCCCTGTCGAATACCCCGCGGTACTCGCCCAGCGGCAAATGCCCGCCCTTACGACTCGGGAACAGGAAGCTCGCCCCTCAGGCGTTCCCAGACGGGTTCGGGCACCAGTACACGAGGTGACCGTTTGGTCTCGTCGTCCGTTTCCACGATTCCCAGTCCTGCTACGTATGTTGCCGAGGCGCGGACGGTGATCTCCCGATCAGACGCCTTCCTCCGCAGCGCAGCGGCTTCACTGAACCAGCATCCGCAGTAGCCCAACACCAAAGTCAGGGTCTCGAAGCGGGCCGTCTCCTTTCTAGGTCGAGAAGCTGCGGATGGGTGAGGTAACGCTGCTCCGCCTCGGTGGTTTCGGGCAGGTCATGGCGGCGGTTGATCTCGGCGGCGATGTTCTTCGTCGCCAACCCGGCGTTCGCGGCGTACTTGAACACCGCGCCCACGAGCTGGTGGGTCTGAATGATCCGGCTTGCCGACAGGCACCAACCACACACCGGCTGTACCGGCGTTCGCTGGATCGGCATGGATCAGTTTTTACGATCTGCATGCAAGCGCGACCTGACCAACGGTGAAGTCGCCGCCCATTCTGGGCACTTACCTGCGGTTATCCGAGTGCCCCCAGTCGGACTCGAACCGACACTGGACGGATTTTAAGTCCGCTGCCTCTGCCAATTGGGCTATGGGGGCCCGGCGGCGAATGTAGCGCGCGCAGCGGTGATCTGGGACATCGCGTCCCCTCAAATTTGGCCTCTCACCGGACGTGCGCCCCAGCCGCTCTTCGCGTAGGATCCGCGCGCCGCGCGCCTCTTTGCTGTTTTGACGCCGTAACCCAGATGACACCGCTATGTCGCCGAACAGAAGCTTGTTAAAACTGCCGGCACCTACGTTAAAAAGCCGTAAACGACTGTCACCCTCGCCCTTTCGGTCGCGACTGTAGAACCGTGGATCGCTAGCGTTACGCCAACGCACAGGAGCCGGTACGCCAACGCACAGGGTCGGCCCAGATCTTTGGGTCGGCATTGACACACATTAGGAGCAATAGATGTCGTTTCTAAAAACCATTCCCCAAGAATTGCTCTCTGCGGCAGCGCAGCTGGAAGGGATCGGCACTTCACTGACGACGCAGAACGCGGGCGCCGCGGCACCCACGACCTCCATCGCTCCGGCAGCCTCTGACCCGGTATCGATCCTGCAGGCGGGTATCTTCTCGTCGTACGGCACCCTGTATCAACAGCTCGCCTCCGAGGCCCAGGCCATTCAGCAGCAGTTCACCAGCACCCTGGGGCTGAGCTCCGGTACCTACTCAGCGACCGAGGCCTCCAACGCAGCCGCGGCGGCCGCCACCGACCCCATCAGCACCATCATCAACGATATAAGCACGCTCTTGGGTGGCCCCGTTCTGAGCTTTGGCGGCCAACCGTTCAGCCTCTCCGGTAACTTTGCGAACTTCCTTAACTTCGAGACCGGGAACTGGGCCTCAGCCATGTCCGACGTCCTCGGCGTGGCCGGTGGTGGTCTGTTGCCCGCCGCCGGCGCCGACGCCGCCGACGTCGGCGCGGTGGATGCCGTGGACACGGTCTCGCCAGCGGCAGGCATGGGCGGTATGGGCGCCATGGGGATGATGCCGGTGGGAGGCCTGGGCCAGGCGACGATGGTCGGCAGCTTGTCGGCCCCGCCGAGTTGGGCCGGATCGGTCACGCCGGGGGCAGGCCTGCCTGCCGCGACGCCGCTCGAGACCGTGGGCTGGACCGCCGCTGCGCCGCAGGCAGCGCCGGGGACATTCGTGCCAGGCGTGCCCGGAATGGCCTCGGCCGGGCGCAACTCCGCCGGCTTTGGTGCGCCGCGCTACGGCGTCAAGCCCATCGTCATGGCAAAGGTTACGGCGGTCTAGGCGGCCGGCACCGACGCGGTCGCGCGAACTTAACCAGAAGCGAAATTCGGACAAAAGGAACGAGATACAGAGATGGTCTTTCCATTTGCAGCTTTGCCGCCTGAGATCAATTCAGGATTCTTGTACAGCGGCGCCGGTTCAGGACCGCTGCTGGCCGCGTCGACGGCTTGGAGCAACCTGGCGGCGGAGCTGAGCACCACAGCGACCTCCTGGGATTCGATCGTCGGCACGCTGACCGAGCAGTGGACGGGTGTGGGGTCGACAGCGGCGGCGGCCGCGGCCCAGCCGTATGTCGGCTGGCTGACCCAGACGTCGGCGGCAGCCGAGCAGGCCGCCGCCCAGGCGCAGGCGTCGGCGGCGGCCTATGAGGCGGCGTTTGCGGGGGTCGTGCCACCGCCGGAGATCGCTGCCAACCGGTCGCTGCTGGCGACGCTGGTGGCGACGAACTTCCTGGGGATCAACACGCCGGCGATCGCGGCCACCGAGGCCCAGTACGCCGAGATGTGGGTGCAAGACGCCGTCACGCTAACCACCTACGAGGCTGCCTCGACGGCTGCCGCGGTCCTTCAGCCGCTGACTCCCGCGGCGCCGACCACCAGCCCGACCGCCGCGGCCACCCAATCGGCCGCAGTTACTCAAGCGGCCACCGCCTCGCCGGCGGCTGGGATCCTGTCCGGCCTGACGGGGTTGATTTCCGGCGACCCGTCGTCTATCGGTACCGGTCTATTCAACGCGTTGCCTGTACCTCTGCAGAACTTCCTGAACGCAGTTGACGGCTTCTTCGGCACTCCGTTGATTTTCGACGGCGTCCAGGAGGTTGGTGTCACGGCGGCTTGGTTTGTCGGTAACACCATTCCGACCGCGATAGCGCTGGGGCACACGCTTGCCTCCACGACGCCGGCTGCGATTGTAGGAGTCAGCAGCGTCACACCCCTGACCGGTGCAGCGGCCATCGGGGAAGGGACCCTGGTCAACAGTGTCATGGGATCCGGCGCGTCGGCGGGTCTGGGCGGGGCGTCCGCGGTCGGCGGTCTGTCGGTGCCGGCCGCCTGGTCTTCGGCCGCCCCGGCGACGTTGGCTTCATCAACGGCTCCACTCGAGGGCAGTGGCTGGACCGCCGCGACCGACGAGGCCGCCGCCGGCGGGCCGGTTGGCGGGATGATGCCCGGGATGGCGGCGGCCGGCAAGGGCGCGGGTGCCTTGGCCGGGCCGCGCTACGGGTTCAAGCCCATCGTTATGCCCAAGCAGGTCGTCGTGTGATGAGGAAAAGGGAGGACATGTCACGCGTTTGAGGCGACTAGTTAACCGCTAAGCCGTAATCTTTCCGCCGTGCGGCTACCACCGCACCGATCATTTGTACGAGCTTCTGCAAACACTGAAAGTATCGGGACA
>Ga0210389_10000992_pt1 | contig 23891 bp, 18 predicted proteins | sample IncBWH28OmetaG_FD_160127 | JGI IMG/M metagenome (GOLD analysis project Ga0210389, IMG submission 160127) | Forest soil microbial communities from Barre Woods Harvard Forest LTER site, Petersham, Massachusetts, United States - Inc-BW-H-28-O ...
ACGGTCGCGGTCGGCGTCAGCGCGGCCAAAGAGCCGGAGTAGCCCGCCACGGTGAACAGTGAGACCCCGGGCGTTGCGGCGGCGCCGCGCGCGACCGAGCTGGCCAGGAATCCCCGCGCCTCTTGGGTGCTGGTCGTGAACGAGCTCAGCACGGCAAACACGTCACCGTTCGAATCGGTCGTGACGGGTCCGCTGCTCTCGCCCCAGGCGGCGACCAGGGACGACGCCGTACAGCCGTCCCCCGTGCCGAGCGCCTCTGCCGGCGACGAGCAGGCGTCAGCCGCGTAGAGGCCGTTCATACTGGTCGTGGGCATGCCCAACGGCGAAAGGGCCGCGAACAAGAAGCGTCCCAGTGACGACGGGGCGGAAACGCCAGCCGCGCTGTATGGCCCATCGGCGGTGTAGCTGGTCGCGACGGCACCGTTCGCGATCATCTCGAATTGACCGGTGATGAGCGGCGAGGGTCCCGACCATGCGATCGCAGTCCATCCGAAGAATGGAAGATCGATTGCTTGCGAACCGAGGTAAGTGTCGGCGGGCAGCGCCGACGCGACTTGCGTCGTCTGAACGGTCATCGTGCCCGTGGCTCCCGTGGGCGCCGACCAGCGCTCCAAAGTGACGCCCGTGCCGGTCGGCGGCTGAACGACCACCAGAGGTCCGCCGTGCGATCCCCAGGTTGGTGCCTGGAAACCGATTGACTCAGGCGCCGTGTAGAGCGCGACCGCGCAGAACGTCGAATCGGCAATCGCGAACGCCGAAGAAAACGTCGATGGGTCGAGGCAAGCTCCAGTGGTGCCACCGAGGGACTGACCGCCGGCGCCGCCCAACGGCTGTCCGCCCGCACCGCCAGAAGCATGGCCACCGGCGCCGCCCAGCGACTGGCCGCCAGCGCCGCCCGACGGTTGCCCGCCGGCGCCACCCAGCGATTGCCCACCCGCGCCGCCCCCGGACTGCCCGCCGGCGCCACCCGACGGCTGCCCGCCGGCGCCGCCGCCACCCTGCCCGCTCGTGCCGGCGGCCGCGCCGGCTTTGCCGCCTCCGCCCGCGGCACCGCCGCTGCCGCCGGTGCCACTGGGTGGCGAAGAGCTGCTGCCGCAAGCGGCGATGAGGCCGCTCGAAAGGATCACCCCGAGACCAAATAGACGACGCATCGAATTGCTCCTTTGGAAGACATTGGAATTTGGACAGCGGGCTCGGCCCGGACCTCGGGCCTCGCCGTCTGCGCGGCACGCAAAAAACCCCTCGCTCGAGCACGAACGAGGGGACGGTTGCCGACCTCTGGGGAGCAAAGGACCGACGGCCGCTCTCCGTCCGCGCGGAGAAAAAAGCTTCAGCCTTCGGTAGGTCTCCTGGCTCGTGGATCGCAAACCGCGGACTTCACGATTTGCGGCCACCCTCCCCTTCCCCGACCGTTGGTCGAGTGGGTTCGTGAGGGCGGCCTCCACTTACAGTGGCGGGACCGCGCCGGCTTCGACCGGCTTCCCTGTTATGCCCGACTGGGCACCGAAGGCACCTATTCAGTTTTCAAGCTACGCCTGCTTCAACCACCGCGCGCCGGACCTGTCAAGCGCTCGCCCGGACGGCCCGACCTTCGACGCCACCCGCGCTCGACGACACCCGATGCGCAACATGGTGGACGCCGCGCGCCTCTTGCGCGAGCGTCTGGTCAACGACGGCTCATGACGGAACCCCTCCGAACCCTGGAAGCGATCGGCTTCGCCGCGCATTTTCGTGGCCAGCTGGCCGCGCTGGGCGACGACCTCGTCCCGGCGCGAATCGCGATCGCCCACGGTGAAAGCTACATCGCCTGGACGGGCCGGGGCGCCTGCAAGGCCGTCTTGGCCGGGAGCCGCGCGACCGATTGGAAGGAGGCGATCGATCGTCCTCAGGTCGGAGACTGGGTCGTGGGGACGCACTCGGAATCCCTCGACGCCCTCCTGATCGCGCAGCTCCTCGAGCGTCGCACCTGCTTGATCCGGCAGGCCTCCGGAAAGCGGCCCGAACCCCAGGTCATCGCGGCGAACATCGACGTGGTGGGGATCGTCAGCGCCTTCGGCGAAGGCAAGAGCGCGCGCGATCGACGCCTCATCAACGAGCCGCGCGTTCGGCGCTTCCTGGCGGTCGCCGAGCAGAGCCGCGCCCAGCCGATCCTGATCGTCAACAAGATCGATCTGAGCGCCGACCCCCAAGCGGTGACCGATCCGTTCGCGCAGACTTTTCCCAGCGTACCGGTGGTGCTCACCAGCGCCATAAGCGGCCTGGGGCTCGACGCGCTCGGGCCCTGGCTCCCGCCCGGCAAGACGCTGGCCTTGATCGGGATGTCGGGCGTCGGCAAATCGACGCTGGTCAACGCCCTGGTGGGCCGCGCGACCCAGCGCACGGGTGAGGTGCGCGAGAGCGACGCGCGGGGCCGCCACACGACGACCCACCGTGAGCTGATCGTCCTCGCGAGCGGGGCGCTGCTGATCGACACCCCGGGCATGCGCGAGCTCGGTCTCTGGGAGACGGAGACGGAGCTCGACAGAGGGTTCGAAGACGTCGTCGCCATCGCCGCGTCGTGCCGCTTCGGCGACTGTCGGCATGTGACCGAACCGGGCTGCGCCGTTCGCGAAGCGCTCCGAACGGGCAGCCTGTCGCAAGAGCGCTGGACCGACTACCAAAGGCAGGGTCAGAAGGCAGCGGGTTCACAGAGCCGTGCGCCGCGCGGCGGGAGGCGCAGCAGCCGCGACTCCTCCGGACCCCACAAACGCTGAGACAGAGTCATCTCTCCGTACGACACGCGTCGTACGACGACGATCGTACTACGACGTGCGTCGTATCGTGTCGTTTGCGTCCTTATTGCTTGACGGAGAACCTCCGTTGCGATGATTTGAGCGCGTGCCTCAGTCATTGACGTATTTGTGCGCGGGGCTGGGGGCTCTCTTGATTGCAACGACGGCGCGGGCCGCCGATCCAGAGACCGGGGAGCCGACGAGCGCAGAACCGGTCGTCGATCCCAAATACGAGACGACCGTCGTCGCGACGACGCCGCTGCACGGCTCGTTGTTGCCGAGCGATCGCGTGGCGGCGAACGTCCAGACGGCGACCGGAAAGGCGATCGACGGCAGCCATGACCTCGACATCACCCAGTTCATGAACGAGTCGCTGGGGAGCGTCACGATCAATCAGGTGCAGGAGAACCCGCTGCAACCTGATTTTCAATATCGTGGTTTCGTCGCTTCGCCGGTGTTGGGCGCCTCCGAGGGAGTCTCGGTCTTTCTCAATGGCGTCCGCCTGAACGAGCCATTCGGCGACATCGTGAACTGGGATCTCATCCCGCCGGGGGCGATCCGCTCGCTGAACCTGATGCCCGGCTCAAACCCTCTGTTCGGTCTCAACACCTTGGGCGGCGCGCTGTCGATGGAGACCAAGACCGGCTTCTCCGACCCGGGCGTGGAGGCCGAGGCGTGGGGGGGCTCTTTCGGTCGTGCCGTCCTCGAGGTCCAGGGCGGCGGTCACGGCCAGCACTGGGGGACCTTCGGCGCGGGGCGGTTCTTCCGGGAGGACGGCTGGCGGGAGCACTCGCCTTCGCAGGCGTTGAACGGATTTCTGTCGGCGACCTATCAAAACGGCGGCTCGTCCCTCGACCTCTCGGTCATGGGCGCCAGCACCGCAATGGCCGGGATCGGCGCCACCCCGGTCCAGTTGTTGGCGGTGGATCGCAACGCGGTCTTCACTTACCCGGACGAGACCCACAACCGCATGTTGATGGCGATCCTGCGGGGAGATCAGGCGCTGTCCCTCACCAGTCGTCTGTCGGCGACCGCCTACTTCCGGCTCAGTCGCACCCTGACCGCCAACGGCGATCAGGGCGAGTGGGGTCCGTGTATGGCGCCCGGCCCGACGGGCGACGTCTGCGCCGACGACATGACGACGGTCATCCTCGATCCGAGCGGGACCCCCGTTCCCTTCGACCCCAACAATCCCTACGACGGCTCGGACAACACGACCTATACCCGTCAGATCGGCTTCGGCGGCAGCGTCCAGGGGAGCTTCGAGGCGCCGATCGCCAACCACGAGAACCATCTCTTTGTGGGGGCCAGCGCCGACGAAGGAGAGATCCGATTCAGGTCGCAGACCGTCCTGGCGCAGTTGAACGAAACCCGCGGTACGGTCGACACCGACTTCGTCGATCCGACGTCCCTGGTGGCCGTCGACGGAACGGTCACCACCCTCGGGATCTTCGCCAGCGACACCTTCGCTCTGCTGAAGGACCTGTTCCTGACGGTGTCAGGACGGTTCAACTATTCGGCGCAGTCGCTTCAGGATCAGCTGGGAGGCGATCTGAGCGGCGACAATCACTACCACCGGCTCAACCCGGCCGTCGGGCTCTCCTACCAGCCGCGCCCTGAGCTCGGCGTCTACGGCAGCTACAGCGAGTCGGCGCGCGCCCCGACGCCGATGGAGCTGACCTGCGCCAGTCCCACCGATCCCTGCCGCCTGCCGAACGAGTTCGTGGCCGACCCGCCGCTGGCCCAGGTGGTGGCCCGCACCTTCGAGGCCGGCGTGCGCGGCCACCTCGGACGGGGGCGCGCGGCCGTCGACTACGCGGTCTCGGCGTTCCGCACCGCCAACAGCAACGACATCCTGTTCGTCGCCTCGGGCCCGCTCACCAACGAGGGCTATTTTGCCAACGTGGGCGACACCCTTCGGCAGGGGATCGAGGCGCGGCTTCACGGCCGCGTGCGCCTGAGCCCTCGCGCCGGGCGCCTGGAGTGGTCGGCCAACTACACCTACCTCGACGCCACCTTTCAGACGCCGTTCACCGCGCCGAGCGCCAACAACCCGCAGGCGAACAGCTACGGCCAGATCCCCGTCGTCGCCGGCGACCACCTCCCCTCGATCCCGGCCCAGGTCGGCAAGGCCTCGATCAGCTGGATCGCGCCCTTCGGGCTGGCGCTGGGGGCCACCGTCATCGGAAACAGCGGGCAATACTACCGCGGCGACGAAGCGAACCTCCTGCCCCAGCTCCCGGGCTACGTGCTGCTGAACCTCCGGGCCGACACGATCTTCGCCCGCTGGCTCTCCGGCTTCGTCAAGGTCGACAACGTCTTCAACGCCGACTACGCCAGCTTCGGCGTCCTCGGCGACGCGACGTCCGTTTTCCCCGCTTACGGAGATCCCCGCTTCCAAGGACCAGGCGAGCCCCGCGCCTTCTGGGCGGGCCTCAACGTCCACTACTAGAACCTCGGCCCACCGGACGTCTCAGCGGCTCGTGATGTGGACCGCCAGGTCGAGGAGCTTGCTGGAGTAGCCCCACTCGTTGTCGTACCAGGCGATCAGCTTCACGAAGGTGGGATCGAGCTGGAGGCCCGCCCGGGCGTCGAAGACCGACGTGCACGCTTCGCCGCGCATGTCCGTCGACACGACCTCCTCGTCGGTGTACCCGAGCACGCCCTCGAGCGCTCCTTCGGAGGCCTGCTTCATCGCGGCGCAGATGTCGCGGTAGCTCGCCTCGCGGCCGAGCTCGCACGTCAGATCGACCACCGACACGTCCGACGTCGGGACGCGGAACGACATCCCGGTCAGCTTCCCCTTCAGCGCCGGCAGCACCCGCGTGACGGCCTCGGCGGCGCCGGTCGACGCGGGGATGATGTTCTCCAGGATGCCGCGGCCGAAACGCCAGTCCTTGCCGGAGACGCCGTCGACGACCTTTTGCGTGGCCGTGGCGGCGTGGACCGTCGTCATGAGGCCGCGCCTGATGCCGAAGGTGTCGTCGAGCACCTTGGCGATGGGCGCCAGGCAGTTGGTGGTGCACGACGCGGCTGAAACAATCGGCTCGCCCGCGTACCGGTCGGTGTTGACGCCGTAGACGAAGATCGGGGTGTCGTCCTTGGAGGGGGCCGACATGATGACGCGCCGGGCGCCCGCCCGAAGATGCCCCTCCGTCTTCTCGGCGGTCAGGAAGATCCCGGTCGACTCGATCACCGCATCGACGCCCAGGTCGCCCCAGGCCGACGCCGCCGGGTCCTTCACCGCCGTCGCGCGGATGGGCCGCCCGTCGACCACCAGGAAGCGATCCTCGACCGCCACCTGGTGTCGGAACCTGCCGTGAACCGAGTCGTGCTTGAGGAGATAGGCGAGCTGCGGCAGCTCGAGGAGGTCGTTGACCGCCACGATCTGGAGGTCGTCACGCTCCAGGGCGGCGCGGAACGCCACCCGACCGATGCGCCCGAATCCGTTGATGCCGATCCTGATCATTCTCGATCGATAGCGCACGCGGCCGGTGGCCTGAAGGCCAACGATATTGCGTTTTGCGCCACCGGCCGCCAAGCTGGGATCGTGCGCCGTCGAGCAGAGCGAGTCTGGTTTCTCGTCGCCCCCGGCACTGGCGTCCTGGACATCGCCGGTCCCTGGGAGGTGCTGGGACACGCGAACGACGTGCTCGGGCGTGCGGCGTACGAGCTCGAGCTGGTCGGCCCGCGCGCGCCCGCCCTGCGAACGCGGTACGGGCTGGTGGTGAGCGGCGTGCGACCGCTTCCCCGAACCGGCGGCCGCCTTCCGGAGGTGGCCATCGTGGCGGGCGGCTCGCCCCGCACGCCGCTGCCCGACGGCGAGGCGCGCCTGGTCGCTTGGCTGCGCCGCCATCGCCGGCGGATCCCCAAGGTCATCTCGATCTGCACCGGCGCCTTCGTCCTGGGGGAGGCCGGGCTCCTCGACGGGCGCCGCGCCACGACGCACTGGCTGCATCTGGGCGACCTGCGGGCTCGTTTTCCCGCCGCGCGGGTGGTCGACGAGGGGATCTTCGTGCGGGACGGCGGCGTCTGGACCTCGGGGGGGCTCACCGCGGGGATCGATCTCGCCCTGGCGCTGGTCGAGGACGACCATGGGCACGGGGTGGCGATGGCGGTCGCCAAGCGCCTGGTCCTGTTCCTGCGGCGGTCGGGGAATCAGGCGCAGTTCAGCTCGGCGCTGCAGCGGCAGGAAAAAGAGCCGCCCAGGCTGCGCGACATCGCCGCGTTCGTTCTCGAGCACGTCGACGAGGCGCTGCCCGTCAACCGCATCGCGGCGGGAATGGGCATGAGCCCGCGCACCCTCACCCGCTGGTGCCGCAGGCACTTCGATGAATCGCCCGCGGAGCTGGTCCGCCGCCTTCGGATCGACGAAGCCCGGCGCCTGCTGGAGGAGACGCCTCTCCCGTTGAAGGACGTGACCGCCCGCAGCGGCTTCGGGGACGCCAGCACGATGTGGCGTGCCTTCACGCAGCGCCTCGGCGTCACCCCGGCCGCCTACCGACAGCGCTTCGCGGCCGCGCCACCCCGCTGAGCGCAAGAATTCGAGGCCTGGATGGTGGACAGACGTCGAACCGCCCCCATGTTCGCTTTCAGTCATTGTGCCGATCCCTGCTGAAGCTGGACGGCCGCACGGAAGCGGCTGGTCGAGCGCCCTTGTCGCCGCGGCCCTCGCGGGCGGTCTGACCTGCGCTCACCACCCACCGGCACCCGGCAAGAGCGCGGAGGCGCAACCGGCGCAGGATCGGGCGCCCGGAGCAGCCACCGAAGCGGAGCGGACCCACGTGCTGGAGGCGGAGTGGACCGAGGTGGAGGTCAAGGGGCGGAAGGAGGGTGAGGCGGTCGTCTCGGCCATCAAGCTGGTGCAGCCCAAGATCCGAATCCTTCACGCCGCCCCGCCGCCCGAGGACGCCGCCGCGGCCCAGAAGAAGAAAGAGCAACCGGCGCAAGCGAGTGGGGTCGTCGATCTGAATGAATTGCTGCACAAGATCACGCCGCTCGACGTCGACCACATCGACATCCTCGACGGCCAGATCGCCTTCGTCGACACCAGCCGTCAAGAGCGACCCGAGCTCTGGCTGCACGATCTGCAGCTGTCGGTCGAGAACCTCACGGACCGCGTGCGCCTCACGGAGGGGCGCCCGGTCCTCCTCACCGCCAGCGCCACGCTCGCGCGCAGCGGCGCGTTCTCGCTCCTGATCACCGCCGATCCCTTCGAGAAAGGGCTGACCTTCTCGGGGCGAGCCGCGATCGTGGGCCTCGAGACGGCGGAGCTTTATCGGTTCATCGAACCGGCGACCAAGATGCAGGCCCCCGAAGGGACGATCGACCTCTTCGTCGAGTTCGACTGCCGCAACGGCCAGCTGACCGGCGGTGTGAAGCCGGTGTTGAAGAACGTCAAGGTTCGCCCCGACGACAAGGGCTTCTTGAGCGCGCTCAAGGCCTGGGCGACCGACCTGGCGATCAAGGTGTTCTCCGATCGGGTTCGGGACCGCAACGCCGTCGCCACGGTCATCCCCATCAAGGGGACGCTCACCGGCCCCGACGTGGAGCTGTGGCCGGCCATCTTCGGCGTCCTGCGCAACGCCTTCGTCGAAGGGCTCACCTCGGGATACGCCTATTTGCCTCCCAAGACAGGCCAGGCGCCGCCCGCGCCGGGCGCACAGCCGTCACCGTCCGAGAGCCACAGCACCTCCCCCCCGGCCGCCCCATGACCAGCCGGCGCCGATTCGGTTTCACCCGCATCATCACGCTGGGCGTCGGCCTGGGCCTGGCCGGCGGCTGCGCCCACACGCACGCGACGCCTCCACCACCGGCGGCGGTGCCCCCGACCAAGCCTGAACGGGAGCGGGCGGTCGAGACGGGCTTACCGATCTCGAGCACCTCCCACGGCATCCTGCAGGACGGCGCCGAGCTGAGGATTCAGCGGCGCCTCCAAGAAAAGGGATTCCTCAACGGCGACCAGACCAACGGGCAGCTCGACCCCCGGACCCGCGAGGCGCTGCGCAAATTCCAGAAGCACGAGGGGCTCCCCCCCACCGGCCTCCCCAGCTACGAGACGGTGCGCCACCTCCACCTCGACCTCGATTCGATCTTCCAGACGGTCAGCCACCCGCGCGAGCGGCCGTCGTCTTCGTCCAGCTGACCGCTGCCTAAGGTCGAGGGGCGGACTTGGGAGGGGCGACGGCGACCACCTTGCCCTTCTTCCAGCGGACGTCGCCGATGAACTGCGGCTCGCCGACCGTCCCCTCCACCTTGGCGTCCGCGCTGACGCGCCCTCCGAGCGTTTCGACCTGATCGTTGAAGCGCGCGATCCAGGCGACGTCGAAGTCCTTGGCCACGATCTTGCCATGCACCGGGATCTTCTTGGCGTCGATCCCCTCGGTGATCGCCGGATAGGCCAGATTGACCCGGGCAGCCGCGTCGACCTGCAGCTGGCCGCCGTGCGCGGACCCGAAATCGACGTCGGCGTGCGCCGTGCGATCTTCATAGGTCAAATGAATGCGGGCGTGGCCCAGCTCGATCGCCTCCGGACCTTCGCTGGCGCCGGCGGAGCGCTTGACGTTCAGGTCGCGACCGGTGACGGTCAAGACGACCTTGGGATCCCCGGCGGTGCCGGTCACCCGCAGATGGGCGGTCGTCCGGCCTGCCACCTCCGGCTTCATCCCCGAGCCTCGGAGCGCCTCGGCCAGATCGAGCTTCTCGACGGCGAGGCGGAGGTTGAGGGCACCGCCGGCCAGCGGATCGACCGGCAGGTGAAAGCCGCCGTTCATCTCTGTGAAGGGCGCGCGGAGAGTCACAGTGCCGTCGACCTGCTGGTCCGCCAGCGTGGCGTCGACCGTGGCCGCCAACTTGGAGAAGGTCCGGAAGCGTCCCTGTTCCAGCTTCATTCGCGCGCTCACCTTGGGATCCTTCAGGTCGCCGTCGGCCTTGACGTCGAGGTCGACCGTCCCACCCAGGTTGAGGTCCCGGGGGACGACCAGCGTCGGCAGCAGCTCGAGACGAAACTTCGTCAGCGCGAGGTGCGCGTCGAGGCGTTCGTCGTCCTTGGATCCCTCCAAGCTCAGCTGCTGGTCCTGTGCGTGAAGGCGAAGATCCGAGAGGGAGAGCTTCTGCTCCTCGAAACGGAGGTGGGCGGCGCCTTCCGGGACCCACTCCACTTTGGGATAGCCGAGCGAAAGGTGCGACAAGACCAGGCCTTGCCGGTCGTCGTCGAGCTGCCCCGCCAGCGCCACGCTGATCGGCTCGGGCGACGCCAGGCTCGCCGACAGAGAGATCATCTGTTGGCGAACCTTGGCGCCGAGCTCGATCTTGCCGAGCCTGGTGGTGCCCGCGACCACCGACGCGACGGTGACCGCCAGATCGAGCTCGCCGGGAATCTTCGCCAGCTGCGCGGCGTGACCCTTGATCGACAGGTCGGTGATGGTCTCTTCCGCGAACCGCAGGTGACTGAACAGCCCCTGACAGTCGGCGCTCCAGCCCGCGGGCGCTCCGGCCGGCGGTCCTTCGACGGTCAATCGGAGCTCGCCCTGGCCCGCCATCGATTGCACCGCGGCTGTGGTCAGGGCCTGCGCCGCCTTGCCGGTCCGCCCCAGGTCCTCGAGCGCGAGGCGGGCCGCGAGCTTGAAGACGTCCGTGCCGCCCCCTTTGGCCGTCAATTCGAGGCCCGGGATCGCGAGCGACAGGTCCAGCGTCGGAATCGCGCCGGGGCGGGCCCGTCCATCGACCCGCAGCGGGCCCCACCCGTATCCCCCCAGCTCCGTTCGGGGAATGGCGATCGCGACCAGCGCGTCGGCGGCTTCGAGGTGTCGGCGGTCGACCTCCCCGCGCGCCTGGATCGTTCCACCCAGCAGCTGGCCGTCGAGCGTGAAGTGGGTCTGGTCCCCGCGAACGCGCGCCTCGGCCGCGAGCGCCAGCGGTCCCACCGGGGCGACGACGCTCCGGCCGTCGAGCCGAAACAGGAGGTCGGTCGACCCGTTGCCGGTGGCGTACCGGAGGCTGAGGAACGACTGCAGTCTTTCCAGGTGAACGGTCTCCTTGCGCTTGGTGCCGTCGGCCGACGCCAGCAGAACGGCGCCGTCTCGCAGATCGAAGCGATCGAGGCGGATCACCCAACCCTCCTCGAGGGTCTTGGGGCTGGGCGGGGCCTTGGAGGGGGCCTTCTGTCGCGGAGCGAGGGCCCGCGACAAGTTCAGCCCCGCGGCGTCGGATTCGGCGAACAGGCGCGGCGCCTCGAGGACCACCGCGCTCAAACGCACCTCCTTGCGCAAGAGACGCATGAGGCGGAAGTCGACCTCGGCGCGCGCCACCTGCGCGACCTGGTGTCCGTCGGGGTCACGCAGGCTCACGTCCCACACGACGAAACGATCGCCGCCGAAGGAGAGCCGCCCGACGCCGAGCTCTCCCTGGATCTGGTGGTTGACGCGCGCCACGAGCTGTCGCCGCAGGCGCTCGCCTCCCCAGCGCGTTTGCAGAGCCAGCATCACGGCGCCGACGGCGACCGCCACCACGGCCGCGATCAGGCCGGCCACCCGCAACGAAATGAGGCCGGCCCGTCTCAGACGGGCGTGTTTGTGTTCTCGCTCTCGACTCACCGGCCTCCCTTACTCACCCATGGCACATGCGACGCAGCGCCGGTCAACCTAAGCATCCGCGGAACAAATCGGTGATCGCCTGATCTTGGGAGGGGGCGGCCTGCTTGCGAGCAGCTGGAGCGTGTTTAGGTTTCCACTTAGGAGACAACACCCATGTCGCTAGAAACCGTTCTGATCTGGATCGCGATTGGACTCATCTCCGGATGGCTGGCCTCTGCCGTCGTGGGCGGGGGATTCGGAGTGGTCGGTGACATCGTCATCGGCATCGTCGGCTCATTCCTGGGCGGCCTCATCTTTCGAGGGCTGCACCTCCACTCGCCGGTCGGTGGGTTGGCAGGGACGATCTTCGTCGCCTTCATCGGCGCCGTGGCTCTGCTGATCGTTCTGCGGCTCATTCATTCGGCCGGTCCGCGCCGCCTCTAATTCGCCACCTCGCCGCCACCTCGAGGACCTTGGAGCGGGCGGCGGCAGTGGTGACATCGGCCGAGGGCCACGCCCAGACGGCTGAGCCAGCGCGAATCAAGGGTATCGGTCGCCTCGGTCTGGCCGCGCTCGGAATTGTATTCGGGGACATCGGCACCAGCCCCCTCTACACGCTCCGCGCCTGTCTGGGCGCGCGGGGCGCCCCGCCCTTCAGCTCGGCCGACGTTCTCGGCGTCCTGTCACTCATCTTCTGGACGCTGACCCTGGTGGTGTCGCTCAAGTACGTCACCGTGGTGATGCGCGCCGACAATCACGGCGAGGGCGGCATCTTCGCGTTGCTGGCGCTCCTGCCCGGGCGGCCGCGTGGGGCCAAGGGCGGCGTGGTCGGAATCGTCGCGCTCCTGGTGATCGCCGGCGCGGCGTTGCTCTACGGCGACGGGATGATCACCCCGGCCATCTCGGTCCTCTCCGCGGTGGAGGGGCTCGAGGTGGCGGCGCCCTGGCTCAGGCCGGCGGTGTTGCCGGTCACCTGCCTGATCCTGGTCCTGCTCTTCGCGGTCCAGCGCCGCGGCACCGGCCGGATCGGCCGGGTCTTCGGTCCGATCATGGCGGTCTGGTTCGTGGTGATAGGTGCGCTCGGCGTGGTTCAGATCGCGCACCACCCTGGAGTGCTGGCGGCGTTGGGGCCACAACATGCCGCCCGGTACTTCGCCAGGCACGGCGTCCGAAGTCTCCTCGTGTTGGGCTCGGTCGTCCTGGCCGTCACGGGCGCCGAGGCGCTCTATGCCGACATGGGGCACTTCGGACGGGCGCCCATCCGCGCGGGTTGGTTCGCCCTGGTCATGCCAGCGCTGGTGCTCAACTACCTGGGCCAAGGGGCGCTGATCCTGGGGGATGCGACCGCCGCTCAGAATCCCTTCTTTGCCCTGGCGCCCGCCGGGGCCGCGACCTACGCGCTGATCGGCCTCTCGACGGCCGCGACCGTGATCGCCTCCCAGGCGCTCATCTCGGGCGCCTTTTCGCTCACCAATCAAGCGATGCAGCTCGGGTTTCTGCCGCCGGTGACGGTGGTGCACACCTCGGGCGAAGAGGAGGGCCAGGTCTACGTGCCGGAGGTCAATCTTGCGCTGGCCGTCGCCTGTGTCGCGCTGGTCCTGATCTTTCGCCATTCGGGCCGGCTGGCGTCGGCCTATGGCATCGCGGTCACCGGCACGATGGTTCTCACGTCCATCATCTTCTACGAGGTCGCGCGCAACACCTGGCGGTGGCCGTTCTGGAAGGCGGCCTCGCTGCTGACTCTGTTTCTCTCGGTCGACCTCACTTTCTTCGTGGCGAACCTCTTCAAGGTGGTCGACGGCGGCTTTCTGCCGCTCGGCGTGGGGCTGGTGCTGTTTGTCGGGATGGCGACCTGGAAGAGAGGCCGGCGCATCTTTCGTGAGCAAATCGAGGCCGATTCGCCGCCGTTCGCCGAGTTCCTGGCCATCTGTCGGCGGGCCCCGGTCGCCCGCACGCCCGGCGTCGGCGTGTTCGTCACTGGCCATCCCGACGGTGTCCCGCCCGTGCTCCGCGCGCTGGTCGAGCGGGTGCGCGTCCTGCCCGAGACGGTGGTGATCCTGACGATGGAGGTCTGCCACGTTCCGCGAATCGCCCCCGGGGACGGAGGCCGCTATGAGCGGATCGCGGACGGTTTCCACCGGCTGGTGATGGAGCGCGGCTACCTGGACCAACCCGACGTCCCTGCGGCGCTGGCCCGGGCCTGTCGGACCTGGTCGATCCCCATCGATCCGGAACAGGCGACGTACTATCTCGGCCGCGCCACCTTCATCGCCTCGTCGGCCGGCCGCATGGGCCACTGGAGCGAGTCGCTGTTCGCCTTCATGGCGCGCAATTCGCGCCCGGTGACCGACGCCTTCTGTATTCCGCCCGCCCGGGTCGTGGAGATCGACTCCCGTATCGATCTTTGAGCCCTTGCGCAGAGCGGCGCTCGTTCCTACTTCCAAATAGCGATGACGGTTGTGATGCTGGTCGACGACGACGAAGGGGCCCGAGAGTCCCTGACGGAGCTTCTCGAGGAGACTGGCTATTCGGTTCTTCAGGCCGACAATGGCTCGGTGGCGTGGCAGCTCTTGGAAGAGGTCAAGGGCAACTGCGACATCATCGTCCTGGATTTGATGATGCCCACGATGAACGGGTGGGATTTTCGGCGCAAGCAGCGGGGAGACGCTCGGTTCGCCGGAATTCCCGTTCTGCTGATGTCGTCGGGCGCTCACATCGCGTCGGTGTCCGCCGAGCTGGAAGCCGCGGGCTACATGTCCAAACCGGTGGAGATTGCGGACCTTCGGGAGAAACTCCGCAAGCACGCGACGTGATGGTCGCCGATTCGATTCAGGACCACCCGAGCGCGAGCGGCGCGGGCGCGCGCCAATACCTCGGTGGATACGAGCTCGGTGAGCTGTTGGGCGTGGGCGGGATGGCCGAAGTCTTCAAGGCCGAATACACCCCTGTCCGTGGGACTCGACGAACGGTGGTGGTGAAGCGCATCCTTCCGCGCCACGCCAGCAACGCCGAGTTCACCAAGCTGTTCGTCGCCGAGGCGAAGATTCTGGGCCTGCTGAACCACTCGAACGTCGTCAAGGCTTACGACTTTGGAGAGGCCGACGGAACCCTGTTTCTCGTCCTCGAACATGTCGACGGACCTTCCCTTGCCGATGCGATCGAGACCCTTCGAGCGCACGGTCAAGAGATGCCGCTCGCCGCGGCGGCACATTTTGCCCACGAGGTCTGTCTGGCGCTGGACTACGTTCACAATCTGAGAGGCGGGGACGGCGAACCGCTGAATGTCATTCATCGCGACGTCACACCGTCCAACATCCTTCTCACGAAGGCCGGCGGCATCAAGCTGTTGGACTTTGGGGTGGCCAAGTACCGTGCCTCGCAAGTGAAGACCAGTGAAGGGTTCATCAGGGGGAAGGCCGCCTACCTCGCGCCGGAGACCCTCGAGGCGAAAGCCATCGACGCCCGGATAGACATATTCTCGCTGGGAATCGTTCTGCACGAGACGTTGACGCTGGAGAGCCTGTTCGAAGCCGAGAGCCACATGCTCACCTTTCGGAAGATTCTGGCCCTGCCGATCGCGCCACCGTCGACGAGACGCCCCGCCGTGCCACCAGAGCTGGACGCGATTGTCATGAAAGCCCTGGAGCGCGATCCCGCCCGCCGCTACCAGACGGCCGACGAGATGGCCACCGACCTCCGACGGTTCGTGTTCGAAAACGGGCTCCCGGAGAGCCGCAATGGTGCCTTCGTGCGCGCTCTCGGCGACCTCGCCACCTGAGGCTCGCCAGGACGGCCGCCGGGTCATCTCTTGTTGTCGGAGTTCAGCGGCGTCTCCGTGGGATCCTTGCCTGCGGCGACGTCCGCGTCGCGGATCTCGTTGGCGATTTCGGTCGCCACCGCCGCGGCCTCTGCCGGCGACGCTCCGGCGGTCTCGCGGGCATAGGTCCGCTCGGCCCGGGCGTCCCGGGCGCGCAAACGTGGATCGTCCGTGTCGTCGCCGGGCAGGTCGACGCGCAGCTCTTCGATCAACATCCGAAGCGCCGCGGCGATCGGCAGCGCCAACAACGCTCCGATGATCCCCCCCACCTTGCCGCCCACCAGGAGCGCGATGACGACCACCGCCGATGACAGGCGCAGGGCTTGACCGTAGACCCGGGGGACGATCACCCGGCTCTCGAACTCCTGGTAGCCGATCATCGCGATCAAGACGATCGTCGTGACCGCGGAGCCGCGTGACAGCGCCACCAGGACCGCCGGCGTGGTCGCCAGCAGGCCTCCGATGAAAGGGATCACGTCCGTCAACGCCGCGAAGGCGGCCAGAGCCAGCGCGTTGGGCACGCGCGTGATCGCCAGCAGCGCGAAGGTGAAGATGCCGATCGCGACCGAGGTGATGATCTGTCCGCGGAGATAGCCGCCCACGATGGTCTCCAGATTCAGCAGGACGCGGGCCAGGCGCAGGTGGAACCGGCGCGGAAACAGCGCATAGAGCGCCCCCCGCGTGCGTTCGCCGTCGGCGATGAAGTAGATCGCCAGCACCACGGAGGTGGCGACGTACCCGATCACCTCGACCACGCCGAGAGAGGCCATCAAGGCGGCGGTCACGTTGAGGCCTCGCAGGTGGTCCTCGGGTCTGAAGGTGCGAATCGCGCCCGCCAGCGGCGCGGTGAGGCGATGGGACTCGAAGGCTCGCGCCACGCCCTTCTGAATTTCGGGCAGGTGGTTGATGGTCTGGCTCACCTGGGCAAACAGAGACGGAATCGTGATGAGGCCTGCCCCCACCACGACGATCCCGCATCCGATGAACACGATGGCGATCGCCAGGGACCGGTTCACGCGGTGTCGTTCGAGCCAGCCGACCGCCGGATTGAGAGTGCCCAGCAGGATCAAGGCGACCACGATGACCACCAGGATGGGCAGCAGGAGGTTGAGCAGCCAGATTCCACCCACGGTCAGCGCGACGGCGACGATGGACCGGTAGGAGATCTCGACCCGGTGGACGACCAGGTTGCGGTCGGCGCCCTCGTTCGGTTCGTGTTCCGGTCTGGTCACGAAGCTCGCTGGCGGCTGTTGGCGAACACGCGTACCCACAATAAGGCGATGCCTCAGTTTGGCAACCGGGGATCAGACCCCCGGGCGACGCGGTGCGCTCGCCTCAGGTGGTTTTGATGAGCCCGCCGTCGATGACGTAGTTGCTGCCGGTGACGTTCTTGGTCCGCGCGGAGGCCAGCAACACGACCAGCGTGGCCACGTCTTCGGGCGTCGAGAAGCGGCCGGTCGCAAACCCGCCCATCCCCGCCACGATCTTCTCGCGCGCCTGTTGCGCGTCGGTGCCGCTGGCCTTGGCCACGGTGTCGGCCACGCCCCCTTTGCCGAGCCAGAGGTCCGTGCTGACCGGCCCGGGCGAGACGGCGTTCACCCGCACGCCCCGCGGGCCGAACTCCATGGCGATCGATTTCGTGAAGTTCACCAGCGCGGCCTTGGCGGCGCCGTAGTCGAGGACGCCGGCGTCGGGCTCGAAGAACGCGTTCACCGAGGCCACATTGACGATCGAGCCGCCGTCGGCCTTCAACATCGGCTGCAGCGCGGCGCGCGTCGCCCGCACGGCGGCGAAGAAGTTCATCTGCATGGCCCACTCGAACTCGCTGTCGCTGGTCCCCAGAAAACCGCCCAGCCGCACCCGGACGGCGCCCACGTTGTTCACCAGCACGTCGAGCCGCCCGTGCTCCTCCAGCGCCGCGGCGACCAGCTTGGCCGGCCCCTCCGGGGCGGCCAGATCCAGCTGGTGCGCGGTGACGCCCGGCAGGCCCGCCAGGCCGTCGACCGTCCGCGCCCCCGCCACGACCCGCGCCCCCTCCTCGACGAACATCTTGGTGATCGCCAGGCCGATCCCTTTGCTGGCCCCGGTCACCACCACCACCTTGCCCTGCAGCTCGAGGTTCATGGCGTCACTGTAGCAGCCTCCACCAGAGCCTCCACCACGGCGAGCGGCGAAAGGTGCTCCGGGGCCAGGCCGTGCCGCTCGCCAAGATAGGCGGCGCTGTTGGCGCTGACCCACACCTGCCCCTCCGGGTCCTCCCAGACCAGGATCTTGAGGGGCAGATCGATGGCGATCCGCGGCGCCGCCAGCATGAGCGGCGTTCCCGCCTGGGGCTTGCCGAAGATGAGCAGCTTGGTGGGGGGCATCTTCATCCCCACCTTGGCCGCCTCGCCGCCGTGGTCGACGAGGGCGAAGAGCCTGATCCCCTTGTCCCGCAGGATGGCCTCGAGCCTCTCGACGGTCTCGTCGACGGAGTGCGGGCTCGGCCTGTCGACGATTCCGGCGCTGGAGGTCACGAGGTGAGCTTGGGCGGCAGATCCGTCTCCGGCAACTCGAGCGAGCCGGTGACCAGGACGTCGCCGACCCGCAGCCGGGTCACGGAGAGATCTTGAACCTCGAGGGACAACACCTTCGCGCTCCCGACCGCCACCCGTCCGATCGCCAGCCAGCGAATCGTCAGCGCGCCGACCGCGACGGCGCCCACCGCGACCGCCCCCATCGCCGTGGCGACCACCGCCAAGTCATGGAGCCCCAAGTGCCTCTGCTTCCAAAGATGTCCCATGTCCGCGCTTTGAATCTGGTCATGCGACGGCCTTCCAGCCAGGCGAGAGTCGAGACAGGCCCTGTCAGGGATTCACGCCTTTTTAGACCTGCTGGAGCGCGGCCGTCAGGTCGCTCGCCTAGGTTACGGTCGCCTGCCGGACGAAGACCTTTTCGCTCAGCACGCGGTTCGACGACGATCATGCGGGGTTCCTTGCGGGGCTCCTTTCAGTTGTGTTCAACCCGCTTGTCAACGCGGCGGTGTTCGCCCGTGGACGAGACGTCCCAGATTCATGTTCTTGAGCGGGCACAACCCATCCTGCCGATGGACCTCGAACAGCCCGAACGAAGGACGGACAACTACGTTCGGCACGGACCGCTCGATCCGTCTGTGGCGCTCGACCTCGTCAAGGGCAGGGTGATGGCAAGGCGCAAGTGTCAACATCGTAACATCGGCCTCATCGCCTTCCTGCGCGGGTTCGACGAGAGCTTGCCTTCCCAGCTCGGCATCCACGTCATCGTCGACAACCTTTCGGCCCATTAGTCCAGGGTGATCGGGCGCGGGTTGGCGCGGAACTCGCGCTTCACATTGCACTTCACGCCGACGTACGCATCCCCGCTCAACCCCGTCGACCGATCTTGGGCCTTCTCACCGACGAAGCGAAGGAAAGCCCATCAAGTGGACCAAGACCGCCAACCGGGTCCTCGGGAAGATGCGTTGGTTTGATCTCCGCACACAGCAGGCGCACGGAGACCTTTCAAGAAATCACGGACGCAGAAACTAGTAGGTGGGAATGGGACCGGAGGTGGCGGGAGAGCCGGGCGATGTCGTGTTCTGCACGCCATAAAAATACGTTTGAGCACCACCCGCCGTTTGAGGCGGTATAACACACAACACCGATACAACACTGGGATTAGATGCAGCGGTTACGTAGAATGGAAGTGAGACAAAGCCGGTAACACTCGTCGAGACCGGCGTCCCGTTAGTCACCGCACCGGTAAAGAGATAAACCGAATTAGCCTGACAAGTCAGCGTTCCTCCGTTGTTTTTGGCAAAAAAGTAAAACGTAAAGCTCGTTGTAGTGGCCGTTGACCACTAAGCGTGCGCAGTGACGTCATGTGACGAGGCCGTGTCTGTATTTGTCAACTCATAACCCCAATCGATGATGTAAGGAGCATCGCCAGAGGTCGCTGGATGAAATGCGCCCGCCGACTGAGCCGAAGCCTGTCGGACGCCGCATGCCATGACACACACAACAAGCAAACCCTTAACAATCAACTTTGCACGCATCGAATGCTCCTTTGCCCGGGTTGTGATCTGTTCTCACGTCAAACTCTCGACGTTACCGGCATGAAGAGTCAATCTCGAGCAGCAAGGTGTCAAGATCTACTTTGCAACAAACATTGCTCTGATTACTTTAGCGCCAATCATTGAGCAACATTGTATCTCCAGCTGGGGACAGTTTCGAAACTCGTCGTATCTGTCGTATCCAAAATGCAGTTTTTAATTCCGCTGGTTACGAGACCGGACAACGATCCTCGTGACGGTTTTGAAACTCACGTCCGTTCTCGCCGCTCTCCTGCACGACCCACGCACTCGCTGTTCTCCAGCGTCAGATTGCGGACCCAATGAATCCGTAGGATCGACGGAACCGTCGCCACGAACGATATGTCATCCGTCATTGGGACAGCGCGATCTTCAGCCATCCTTGCCCATCGACCGGTCTCGGCCGCGGTCGCGATTGTCCCGGTACTTGTCGCCACATCCTCCCGGACCACCACAGCCTCACAGCCCTGGGGCGGGACAACCCGATTATCGGCATCCACCACCGGTCGGTCCCTTTCGTCGCCTTCGACCTCAGTTGCCGCTCGGTGATCGGCGGAACGCTCATCGCGCTGTTGACCTTGCTCTCCTGGCTCGCCGCCATGGCTAGGCTGCGGTGTTAGCCAAACGATCCGCGGGCGGTGTTGCGCGTCGTTCCGCTCCCGGCCCCGACCAGATGCACTTTGCCACCAAGTGTCCCAACGACCACTTCGGCCGGATCAAAGGAGCGCACCCGCAGTTCGTGGCGCCGATCCTCCCCGGCCTGTCTGGTCTGGCCGTCAGCTCGATGTGGCCGCGGGTCTGGGCCCGGGCCGGGCGCATCGCCGCGCTGGGTGCCTTGCTCCTGGCGTTCATCTACACCGTCGACTGCCACCTGGTGGGCTTCGGCCCCAGTGATCCGCGGGAAAGCTCGACCAGGTTCGGGCATAGGAATTCGCGGCCAGCTGCCCTCGCGTTCAGGGGCCGCACCGTTTTTCTCGCAGAAGCCCGCTCCGCGTTGAGCGCGGGGACAGCGGTCAGACGACGGCCACCGGTCACCGTCCTCCGCGCTCAAGCCAGCGTCAACGTCCCGACGCTTCCGGGCCACCCCAGCGACGCCGCGATCTCGGCGGGGGCGACGATGTCCACGGTGCCGAGCGGCGCGAACGCCTCCTCGGGCTCGGTCGATCCAAGGATGCATCTTCCGGCAACTACTACTTTGGTTTGACGGCAGCTGAAGCGCGGCGATCTCGACCAGAACCTGGCCGATACGTTCGTTCAATGTTGGTTCGGGGCCTGCGTGCTCTGGCGGTAGATGCTGAAGTTGGCCGTCGTTGTCACCTCCATGTGAGCCAGCTGGGGCTGCAGCTCGGGCCAGTACGCGGCGCACGAGTCGTTCGGGTTGCGCGGGACAACGACCTTGACACCGACCGCCAGCAGACTCCTGAGGTCATCGAGCAGCGTTGCCTTGAGGATGTTGAGGTACACCGGCTGCACGCGGCCGCGTGGAATGAGGCCGCACTGCTGGTAGAGCCAATAGTCGCTCATTGAAAGGAAAAAGATGCGCGAATCACCGGCCGCCTGCGTCACCTCGTTACAATTGATGGTAGGAACGGTTTCCCCGCTCAGCGGCCTGTGGCTAATTGCCACCGCCTGCTGCACGTCGACCTTGGCGACCACCCGCGCGGAGTAGTTGTAGGCGCAGACGGCGACCACCAGATAGGGCGCCAGCCGGTAAAACCAGCGGATGACTGCCGGATCGGAGTCGCTGTTGGAAGTAGACGAAGGCCAGGATAGGTCCAGGACCAGAAACAGGCCGAACAGAAACGAACCGCCCAGGTTGATCAGATTCTGCTCGGCGCTGCGGCCGAAGAAGTAGATGGCGTTGACCACAAGCAACGCCACGGCCATTATGGCCGCCTGAGCGCGCCGCGACGAAAGCGCTCGCCGCTGCGAGAAGGCGAGCCAGCCCGCCATGCCCAGCATCGGCAGCAGCCACCAGTAGAACGAGTCGCGACTGATGCGCAACATGCCCGCCCCCAGGTGGCCATAGACCGACAGCCCGTCGGCTCCAAGGTGTCCCGAAACCACGAGGGCGGCCACGAGTGACAGTGCGATCAGCCCCAGCGACGGCCCGATATCGACCAGAGAAAGCCGCAACGCCGCGCGTACCGGCGGGCGCTGGCCCGCGGGTATGGCGAAGCGGTTCGCCAGGAAGTCGGCCGCGAGCGCCATCGCCCACGCGGCCAGGTACAGGATCCCCATGCTGCGCGAAAAGAAATAGAGCAGACCCAGAACCAAGCCGGCCGGCCACCGGCGCAGCCCTCCCGCCAGCACCCCGCCCAGCACCAACGGCCACAGATCAAGGCGCAAAGGCGTGACTTGCGGGACGGCGCTGGCATCGACCGTCGACCCGTACATGCGTGCCAGCACGATCGCCAGAACCAACGGTCCCGCCAGCTGGGGACGTTTGAACATCCGCGTCACGATGACGAACATCCCCAGCAACATCGCGTAGTACGACGCTGCGCACACGAATGAAAAGCTGGTGGGATCCGAGACGAACTTGCCCCAAACGGCGGCCAGCAATGAAGGGAAGAGGTCGTATTGCAGATACATCGCCTTCGGCGAGATCCGATGCGCCAGACGCTCGGCAGGCGCCAATATGCACGCCAGATCAAAGGTGCTGGGTAACTTGCTGGGAATGAAACAGATCGGAAGCAATAGGACGGCAGGCAGGGCCGGAATGCGGGTATCCGGGCGAACGGAGCGCGCGAACAGCAGCGCGAGCAGCAGGCTGGCGGCGACCACCATCAGCGCTCGCGTAAAGTGAGCCTCGACCTCGTGCAGGGGCGGCCAAGGCGGTAACACGTAGGCGAACAGACCGACGGCTACCAGCAGCACCGCGACGAGCGCGGCCCGCCAGCGCGGCGCAGCGCGCGTGAGCACCAGAAATCCGACGCCCGTCGCCAGCAATTGCAGAATCGTGAGCCCGAGCAGCGCGTAGGGCTCGGCGCCGTCACGCTCGTGGATCGTCCAGCGCGCCCATGGCACGACGTCGGCGTCGAGCACCGGGACATCGAAGCGCCAAATCCACTCGGACAGGGCAAAAAAGGCCTGTCGGATCGCGATCCCGACCGCGACCGCGACTGCCAGCAACCGCACCGATGGATGTTGCAGTATCTTCACGCCCCGACGGTGCCCCTCTCCCTATTCCGTTTCAAGCTCTGTGCGTGCTCCGGCGCAGATTGCACTAGAGAGGCCACCCGCACAACCCAGGTCGCGGCAATGCGCGACAATCGCAAGGGCGACGCGGCCACGAGGGCCCGTTGAAGTTCAGGAACACAGTCTGCGAGGATCGAATGTGCGTCGCTCAGGGTGATGATCGTCGCCACTTCGACCTCGCGGCCCGGATCGATCTCGATGCCGTGTTCGGACTGACCGAAGTGGGCGGGTTCCCGGTGGCATTGGTCCACTTGAAAGCTTTCCTTCCTGGTATGTCGACGCCCACAACCAGATCGCCATCAATAGGGGCGCTGGTAAACCGGCACCTCGGCGGCGTCGGGCCCGCTGATCAGCTGATAGCCGTGGTCCTGCAAAAACGGCGTCACCAGCAGATCCATGTGCTGCTCGCGGCCGGCCCGGCCCTCGGTCAGGATCACCAGCTTCGGCATCTTGACCTCCAGCTCAGCTCGGTAGGTTCGCAGCTTCTCCGCCGGGGTCTTTCCGGGGTAAAGGTGCAGCAACGAATCGTGAATGTAAGGGATGCGTGTACCGGCCCGGCGGTCGGCGTAGAAATAGATCGCCGGCGCTCCGACCGACCAGATGGTGTCGCGCGGTGCCGTCCGCGCGTCGACCAGCCGGACCAGCCGCTCGGAGACGGGCGCGGGCGCGGGGTGCTGCGCGCTCCACTGCTCCCAATCCTGCTCCAAGCGCGGCTTCAGGGAATAAAGCGCCATCAGCGCCAGCGACGCCCCGAGCCAGCGGCGCCAGTGGGGCGCCAGCTCGGAGGCGCGCTCCCCGAGCGCCAGGCAACCGAGCGTCGTCGCGAAGAAGCTGCCGGTCATCGCGATGATGAAGTAGTGCCCGAAAAACCCGTGGCCGATGGTCACCGCGTAGAGCGCGCCCAGAAAGGTGGCCGCCACGCCGGCGGCCATCGAGATGGACCGGCGGCGCCAAAGCAGGACGGCCGCCAAGAGGTACGGTAGAAGAGGCGCCAAAAAAGCTGGGTTGACGTAGATGGATCGAAGGCGAGTCCAGTTTTCGGCCCAGGTTCCCCAGAAACCGAGCTTGGGGAAGACCCCGTACATGATGTCGTGCTCGGCCGAATAGACCATCGTCTCCCGCAAGTTAGCGAGGTACGCGCCGAACGAGCGGGTGACCAGCATGTAGAGCAGCCAGAGCACCGCGACGGCGACCGCGGCCAACGCGGTATTCTTGGCGAACCGTCGCCCTGCACCCGGCGTGCTCGGGTCGTCCGGCTCGACGTCGGCCAGCACGGCCAGCGTCCCCCATGCGAGCAGCGTCGGGAAGCAGAACGGCTCCTTGGCCAGCGGCGCCAGCGCCAACAGGGCACCGCCCGCCCATTGCTGCCACCGCTGCCAGGCGGGGCGAGGCAGCTTGAAGAGCAGCACCCCCACCCCGAGCAGGAAAAACCAGAGACCGGC
>Ga0210389_10000993_pt1 | contig 23886 bp, 23 predicted proteins | sample IncBWH28OmetaG_FD_160127 | JGI IMG/M metagenome (GOLD analysis project Ga0210389, IMG submission 160127) | Forest soil microbial communities from Barre Woods Harvard Forest LTER site, Petersham, Massachusetts, United States - Inc-BW-H-28-O ...
CTTCGATTATCAAGCCGAGGCGGATTCGTTGCGCGGACCGGCGCCGCGCGTCCAAGAAGACTATCTCGGCCCTGCGACGGTGGAAACTTATACCGTCCTCTACGACCGCGACGGCGCACCCCAGCAGGGGGTCGTCATCGGACGCGCCCCGAGCGGGGCGCGCTTCATTGCCAAAGTTCCCGGCGCCGACAGCGGGACGATCGACTGGCTCACCTCAGGCGCACAGGAACCCGTCGGTGCGGCGGGAACGGCCGTGCAGGGTGCGGATGGCGATACCGTGTGGGTCAGCCCCGTTCGATGATTCAGACCCGTTCCAGATGATTCAGACGCGTTCGATGATAATGGCAGGGGCCATGCCGCCGCCGGCGCACATGGTCGCAAGACCCCGCTTCAGATCGCGCCGCTCGAGTTCATCCAGCAAGGTGCCGATCAAGATGGAACCCGTCGCGCCGATGGGATGGCCGAGGGCGATCGCGCCGCCATTCACGTTCACCTTGTCGCGATCGAGCCTAAGATCGCGAATGAATTTTTCCGCGACCACCGCAAATGCTTCGTTGATTTCCCACAGGTCGATGTCCTGGACTTTAAGTCCGGCGCGCTGCAGCGCCTTTCTCGCCGCCGGCACCGGCGCGTTCAGCATCAGGGTGGGCGAGTCGCCCATGTTGGCATAGGCGAGGACGCGGGCGCGGGCTTTGAGTCCGCGTCGGCGCGCGTACGCCGGCGAGGCGATCAACAACGCGGCGGCGCCATCGACCACGCCGGAACTGTTGCCGGCATGATGTATATGCGTTATTTCAAGACCCGGATGCTTCTGCTGAATCAAGCGCCGATAGGTCATCCCGCTCTGATCCAACGCGTGATCCGCGATCGCGGCGAATGAGGGCTTCAGAGCCGCAAGTCCTTCCGCGGTCGTTTGCGGACGCGGAAACTGCTCCTGCCCAAGCGCCAGACTGCCGTCCGGATTCAACACGGGAACCAGGCTGCGGCTAAAATAGCCGCCTTCGAGGGCGCGAGCCGCGCGCTGTTGGCTTTCCAGCGCCAGCGCATCGACGTCGGCGCGGTTGATCCCTTCCAATGTCGCGATGGCATCGGCGCAAACGCCTTGGTGCGACTGAGGGTGCAACGCGCGCAGGTGCTCATTGCCCCTGTCCATGAACGGCGACCCGTGCGGCAGAGTGGCGGTAAAGGACATCATTTCCGTGCCGCCGGCAACGACCAGATCCTCCATGCCGGACATGACCGCGGCGCTGGCCAAATTTACGGTGGTGATGCCGGATCCGCAGAAGCGATCCAAGGTCACTCCGCTGGAGACGATATCGTAGCCGGCGTCCAATGCCGCCATGCGGCCCAAGTCCGCGCCTTGTTTGTCGACCTGCGTGGACGTGCCCCAAATGACATCGTCCACTTCCTTCGTGTCCAAATGATTGCGCTCGGCGATGGCCTTGAGCACGGTCGCGCCCAGGTGTTGAGGGTGCAGGTGTGCGAGCGCACCCCTATCGGCTTTGCCGATGCCGCGCGGCGTCCGGCATGCATCAATGATCAATGCGTCAGGCATGAGCTTCCCCAATGAACGGTGTGGCATCATAGTAAGGTTGGCCGCTGCGGTTGGCCACTTTTTAGGGCGAAATCAGCGCATCCTGGGGGCAATCAAGTGCAGGAAGGCAAGGCGATCAAGTCAGCGGCCGTGGGTGTGAGCGATGCCATCCTGTCGCGCCACTCCTGCCGATCGTTCACGCGTCAGGCGGTGGCCACGGCGACGATTCGCGGGCTGCTGGATACGGCGCGTTTTGCGCCCTCGGGCGGCAACTTGCAGCCTTGGATCGTGCACGTGCTCGCCGGAGAGTCGATGGCGCGGTTTCGCGCGCAATTGACGCCGCAGTTTCTCGCCAAACCCTTCGGCGGCGCCGCGGAATACCATGTTTATCCGCAGGAGTTGAAGGAACCCTACCGCGCGCGCCGCCACAAGAACGGCGAGGATCTGTACGGGCTCATCGGCATAACGCGCGAAGACAGGCCGGCGCGGCATCGGCAGTTCGCGCAAAACTATAATTTCTTCGGTGCACCCGTCGGGATGTTCTTCTTCCTCGACCGCACCATGGGGCCGCCGCAATGGTCCGACCTCGGCATGCTCATCCAGAACATCATGCTGCTTGCCCGCGAGCAGGGTCTGGAAACCTGCGCACAGGAATCTTGGGCCATCTGGCATAAAGAAGTGGTCGAATTCCTGGGCGCGGATCCGAACTTGATGCTGTTCTGCGGTTTGGCGCTGGGGTACGGCGACTATGCGGCGCCGATCAATCGACTGCGCACCGATCGCGCGCCGCTCGAAGAATTCGCCGTCTTCCATGCCTGATCCGGCCGTCGCTTAAAAGGGAGTAAGCCATGCCTGTGCTTGATGTGCCGCCGCCCGCTTTCATGCAGGATCCGGACATTCAAATGTTCGCCGATTCGGCCAACCGCTTCTTCGAACGCGCAGCGCCCCCCGAACGCGTATTGGGATGGCGCGAAGCCGGGCAGGTTGAACGCTCCTTTTGGCGCGAGACCGGGGCCGCGGGATTTCTCGGTGTCACGGTGCCGGAGGCGTATGGCGGCCCTGGGGCCGATTTTCGTCACGAGCTGGTGCTGCTGGATGTCGTCGCGCGGCAAAATCTCGAGGGTTTCGCGCTGGGCTTGCACAATGTCATCGTCACCCCCTACATCGTGCTGCATGGGACGGAGGAGCAGAAGCGCCGCTGGCTGCCGAAGCTCGTTTCCGGCGAACGGGTGTGCGCCATCGCCATGAGCGAGCCCGGCGCCGGCTCTGACCTGCAGGCCATTCGCACCACGGCGCGCCGCGACGGCGACGGCTATATCATCAACGGTTCGAAGACCTTCATCTCCAACGGCCAGATCGCCGATTTCATCGTCGTCGTCGCGAAGACCGATCCTGCACAAGGCTCGCGCGGCGTGTCCTTGGTTGTAGTGGAAACGGACGAAGCGCAAGGATTCCGGCGCGGCAAGAAGCTCGACAAGATCGGGCTCGATGCCCAGGACACGTCCGAACTTTTTTTCGATGACGTGTGGGTGCCGGCCGAGAACCTGCTGGGCATGCAGGAAGGCAAGGGATTTTCCCAGCTGATGGCGGAGTTGCCGCGTGAACGGCTGCTGATTGCCATCGGCGCGGTCATTACCATGGAGAAGGCGCTGGAAACGACCATCGAGTACGTGAAAAATCGCAAGGCCTTCGGCCAGCGGCTGATGGATTTCCAGAATACTCAGTTCAAGCTGGCCGACGCCAAGGCCAAGGCCACGGTGGCCAAGGTGTTCATCAACGATTGCATCGCGCGCGTGCTCAACGGTACGCTCGACGGCACCACGGCGGCGATCGCCAAGATGTGGGCCACGGAGACTGAATGGCAGATCGTGGACGACTGCCTGCAATTGCACGGCGGCTACGGCTACATCAACGAGTATCCGATCGCGCGCATTTTTCGCGACTCGCGCATCGCGCGCATTTATGGCGGCTCGACCGAGATCATGAAGGTCATCATCGCGCGCTCGCTATGACGGCGCGCGCCCAATGGCGATCTTTTCAAGGGAGATCTTAGCGTGAGCGCATTCAAGGAACAGCTATTGGCCGGTAAAACGGCCTTCATCGCCGGCGGCACCAGCGGCATCAACTTAGGGATAGCGAAGCGTTTTGCGGAGTTGGGCGCGCGTGTGGCGGTGGCCGGGCGCAATCCCGAGAAGGCAGCCAACGCCGCCGCATCGATTGGCGCGGGCGCTTTGGGGTTCAGCTGCGATGTGCGCGACTATGCGGCCACGCGAACCGTGCTCGAAAGCGTCGCGAGGCAATTCGGTGCGCTGGACATCGTGGTATCCGGAGCGGCGGGCAACTTCGTGGCGCCCGTGGTGGGGCTGTCGGCCAACGGTTTTCGCACCGTGGTGGACATCGATCTCAACGGCACCTTCAACGTGTTCCGCGGCGCCCATGACTTGTTGCGTACGCCCGGTGCGTCGCTGATTGCCATCAGCGCCGGTCAAGCGGTGCGCCCCATGATGCGCCAGGCGCATGTCTGCGCGGCCAAGGCAGGGGTGAATCAACTCATTCGCGTGTTGGCCATGGAATGGGGTCCCTCAGGTGTGCGTGTCAACGGGATCTCGCCGGGCCCGATCGCCGGCACCGAAGGCATGGCGCGCCTGGCGCCGACTCTCGAGGCAGAAGAGGCGATAGTGAGCCGAATTGCGTTGCGCCGCTATGGCGCGATTGCGGAAATCGCGGAGAGCGCGGTTTTCCTGTGCAGCGATTCGGCCGCGTACATCACCGGCACCATCCTGGACTGCGACGGCGGCTCTCAGTTGGGGGATGCGCGCTGATCCGATGCGCGCTGCGCCGCGCGTTCGATGCGCGCCGACCTGAGCATCTGCACCGCCGCGTACACCACCACGATCAGCACGAGCCAGCGCATCCAGTCGATCGGCAGAGACCAGACAACGAAGGCAGCCAGCAGAACTCCCGGAATGCCCCCGATCGCGAGGCCCAGCGCGGCGCTCACGTTGTAGCGGCCGCTGCGGACGAAGCGCGCGCCGCCAACCGGCATCAACAGAGCGCAGGAGCCCATCATGATGGGGAAGGCCGCCAGCGGACTCATGCCGAGCAGGCTCACCAGAATCAGGCAGGGCGCAAACAGCCCGACGCCCAGCATCATCAATGCGCCCAGCAGGAAATTGACGCCGACCGCGAAGATCAACGTAGGCCCGTGCAAGGCCAAGGCGTCGCCGCCTCCCGGCACCCAGTCGAGGTTTTTCGCCAAGAACAGCAGCGCCGCGCACATCAGTGCCCCGCCCATGCCGAGCTGAATCGCGCGGCGCGACAGGCGCGAGACGACTCCGACGCCCAACCACGCGCCGAGCACGGCCGCGGCAATCATGCTGACCAGCGTGGTCATGTCGACACTGACGATGGCGATGAAAATCAGCGCCTCGGTCATCGCCGGGAGCGCGTGGCCCGTATTCAAGGTGCCCGGAATCTCATCGTCCGGCGTGCGGCCGCGCAGCTTGTAGTACGCCGTCGTGGGCGCGAAGCAACCGATACCCAATGTGTCGAAAAAATTCGTGATGAAGCCCACCAGCAGATCCGATACGCGCGGCCTGCGGGGCCGAGCCGGGTCCGCGCCGCGCGCTCGTTCCAGCCACCACCAGCGCCCGATATAGGCCAACGCCATCAACCCGATGGCGGCGAGCAGGGTGAGCCGGCCGGTGTTCACGGGCGGCGTCCCTATTCCACGTCCGGGTAGGGACCCTTGCCGCCCTCTGCGATGAAGCGATCGACGCGCCCCTGAAGAACCGGAATCGGCACGGATCCCATCTCGAGCACGGCATCATGGAAGGCGCGGACGTTGAATTTCTCGCCCAGTGCTTTTTCCGCCTTGGCGCGGGATTTCAAGATCGCGTCCTCGCCCAAATAGTACGACAGCGCCTGCGCGGGCCAGGCAATGTAGCGGTCGATTTCGGTGTCGATCTCATGCAAGGGGAGGGCCGTGTAATCGCGAAAATAAGCGATGGCCCGATCCCGGCTCCATCCTTGGGAATGAATGCCGGTATCGACCACGAGCCGTGCGGCACGCCAGATCTGGTAGTTCAGCATGCCGAAGCGGTCGTAGGGCGTGTCGTACATGCCCATCTCCACACCCAAGGTTTCGCAGTACAGCGCCCAGCCCTCGCCATACGACGAGAGATACGTGTGCTGCCGGAATTCCGGTTGCTGTTTGTGCTCCAGCGCGATCGGCATCTGGAAGGCGTGGCCGGGCGCGGACTCATGCAGGGTGAGCGCGGTCAAATTGTAGAGAGGCCGCCCCGGGAGGTTATACGTGTTCAGCAAGTACACGCCGGGTCCGCCGCGGCCCGAGGTGTAGAAAGGCGCCAGATCGTCCGGCACCGGCTTGATGGCGAAGCGCGCCCGCGGCAACAGTCCGAAAAACTGCGAAGCCTTGCCGTCAAAGCGCTTGGCGATCCACGCCGCACGCATGAGCAGTTCCTCGGGCGTCTTCGCGTAGAACTGCGGATCCTTGCGTAAGAACGCGAGGAAAGCAGGAAAGTCCCCCGCAAATCCGGTCTCCTTCATCGCGGCGAGCATCTGCTCGTGCAGGCGGGCAACCTCCGCTTCGCCGAATGCATGAATCGTCGCCGGATCCTCATCGAGCGTGGTGAATTTCAGGATCCGGGATCGATAGTAGGCTTTGCCGTCCGGCAGGTCGTACGCGGCCAGGCTCGTGCGCGTCCCTGGAAAATACTCGCTACGAAAGAAGGTCAGCAGTTCCCGATAGGCAGGCTGCACGGTGTCGCGAATGACGCCGATCGCCTGGTCGCGAAGGGCCTTGCGATCGGAGTCCGGTATCCCCGGCATCTCCTTGAACGGCGTGTAGAACAGGCTCGCCTCCGGGGTCGCGTCGGTGACCGCGGTGATCGAGGCGTCGCGCCCCTCGAGCGTCACCTTCGGGGGCGTGAAACCGCGCTTCAATCCGGCCCGCATCTCGTCCATCTGTTCATGGAAGTAGCGCGGAATGTCCCGCATCTGGCTGATCCAATTGCGGTAGTCCTGCAAGGAACGGAATTGCCGCCGCGCCGTGTAACCGAGATTGGTCCAGAACGAAGTGTCCGAATTGGCGGGCATTTCGTATTCACGGAATTTTTGATCGGCTATCAGTGCCTCGATCTGCGGGTGATACACGTCGTAGTTCAATTGTTCCGCCGGGGAGAGCTCGGCCCGGGGAATTGCATCGAGCTTTTGCAGCACCTCCTGCCACATGTGCAGGCGCAGCGCCTGACTGGCCGCGTCGACCTTGGGCAGATGATCCTGGATGCGCTTTTGCGCATCTTCGTTGTCCGGGAATTGCTCCTCGCGCCACTTCCACTCATCGCTGTAAACGGCCTGCAGGCGCGCATCGGCGTTGGGCGCCTGGTTGCAGGCCGAAAGCGTCAACAGACAAGCTGCCGCCAGGGCCCAGGGTGAACGAGTGTGCATAGAGGATCCCTTTGATTTCTTGAGATTTAAAAGCGCCGCAGATCGAAGGCCGCAACCGGAATCGGCGGCTCGCGGCCGGCCACGAGCTCCGCCACGATTTCCGCCGTGAACGGCGCGAGCGTCAGTCCGATGTGTTGATGGCCGATGGCATAAAACAGCTTTGCCGGCCCCGGCGCGCGGCCGATTCCCGGCAGGTAGTCGGGCAGCACGGGGCGCGAGCCCAGCCAGCTCGGGCCCTCGAGCTCGCAGGCATAGCCGAGTGCGCGCAGTTGTCGTCGCAGGCGCGCCGGCTTGCGGGCATCGGCAGGCGCATCCGGATCCGCAAATTCCATGTAGCTGGTCGCGCGCACGCGTCCGCTCATGGGTGTGACCACGATGCGCGCATCGACGTAGGCAACGGGCGCATCGAAAAAGGCCGACTGCCCGGGCATTTCGACGTGATAACCGCGCACGGCCTGCAGCGGCGCGCGCAATCCGAAGGCTCTAAGCAAGGGCGCGGAACGCACGCCGCCGCACACCAGCGCACTGTCCACCAGCAACGCGGATGTCTCGCTCAGGATTTCAATCTTGTCGCCGCGTGGACGCAGTCCCTTCACGTCCAGTTGCCGGAACGTGGCACCGCATTTCAACGCCGCGGCCACCAGCGCGCGCACGGCCTCGAGAGGGTCGACGATGTAGGCCGAGTCCGCGAACCAGAGCCCCGCGGCCGCGGCGGCCTGCGCACCTCGCTGCACCGGCACGAGCTCCGGGGCGGTCATCGGGCGGGTCCCAACGCCGATTCGCGCCATTTCCTGCGCATAGCGCAGCATGTGAGCCTCGGCTTTCGGCCCCAATGCAATCTCGTAGTGTCCGCGCCGGCGCAGCAGTTCGGGCCGGCCGATGGCTTGGACCCAGCGCTCCCACACCTCGGCGGAAGGGCGCACCAGCGGCGCCAGGTGGTCCGTGTTTTCAGTGCGGCGAAATGCGGCGGAAGCAAACTGGCCGATCCAGGGCGCCATCCGCAGCGCCTGGCGCGGCGAGAGGTCCAGCGTGCCGCCGAATCGGAACAGCTCGCGATAAAAGCCGAACAACAGCGCCGGGGAGGGCAGCGGCTGCACCAGTTCGGCCGCGATATGCCCGGCATTGCCGAAGCTTGCGCCCGCCATTCCCGGCTCGGCGCGATCCACCAGCAAAACCCGGCGCCCCGCGCGCGCCAGCGCGAAAGCCGCGGCCGCGCCGATCACCCCGGCGCCGACCACCGCGATGGTGTCTTGCTCATCCATGGCAGCACCGTATACGATCTACGATCGTGCAGGCAACCCCTACGGAACGCATTCATGACTAAGCCTTACCCCTGCTCATGGTCCGGCGTGTTTCCGGCGGCAACCACGCAGTTCGATGCCTCCATGCAGGTAGATTTGCCCGCCACGCAGCGGGTGCAGAAGGCCCTGCTGGATGATGGGGTTCACGGCCTGGTGTTGATGGGCACCGTGGGCGAGGGCAACTCGCTCAGTGCCGATGAAAAGCGCCGCGTGCTCAAAGCCGCCGTCGAGGTGAGCGGTGGTACGCCCGTCATTGTCGGGGTCTCGGAATTCACCACGGCGACGGCGGCCGGCTTCGCGCGCGACGCCGAGCGCCTGGGCGCCAGCGGGCTGATGGTGCTGCCGGCCATGGTGTACGTACCGACCGCCGCCGAACTCGAATACCATTTCAAGACCGTGGCGGCCGCCAGCGGACTGCCCATCATGCTCTACAACAATCCGCCTTCGTACCGCGTGAATATCGACATCGCGACGCTCGCGCGACTGGCGGAGGTCCCCAATATCGTCGCGATCAAGGAGTCCGCCGCGGATTCCCGCCGCTTCACCGACATCATCAATGCCTTCGGCGAGCGCTTCGTCCTCTTCGCGGGCCTCGATGATGTCGCCTTCGAAGGCTTGACGCTCGGCGCGAAGGGCTGGGTTTCCGGCCTGACCAATGCTTTTCCGGCGGAATCGTTGCGCTTCTACGAGTCATTGCGCCAGGGCAACCTCGATGAGGCGCGCCGCATCTATCGCTGGTTCATGCCGCTGCTGCATCTGGACGCGGAGCACGATCTGGTGCAATCCATCAAGCTCGCGGAGCAGATCATGGGCCGCGGCTCGGAACGCGTGCGCCCGCCGCGATTGCCGTTGGCGGGCGAGCGGCGCGCCGCGGTGATCGCCATGATCGAACGCGCGCGCGACACGCGGCCATAGGAGTTCCCTGGGATGCGCTCGATTCGGGTCATCGATTCGCACACCGGCGGGGAGCCCACACGCCTGGTGCTGGAGGGCGGCCCTGAATTGGGGGAGGGAACGCTGGCGGAGCGTGCGCAGCGCTTTCGCGAACATTTCGATGACTATCGTTGCGCCATCGTGAATGAGCCGCGCGGCTCGGACCCCTTGGTCGGCGCGCTGCTGGTCAAACCGCATCGCGCCGACTGCAAGTTTGGCGTGATCTACTTCAACAATGTGGGATACCTGGGGATGTGCGGCCACGGCACGATTGGCCTGATCGCCTCGCTCAAATTCGCCGGCATGCTCGCTCCGGGCGCAACCAGGATCGACACACCGGTGGGCGCGGTGGATGTGGAACTGCGTCCGGACGGCCGCGTCAGCGTGGCCAATGTGGTGAGCTACCGCGCGCAGTCCCACGTCGCGGTGAACGTGGCGGGTATCGGCCGGGTGGTCGGTGACGTCGCCTGGGGCGGCAACTGGTTCTTTTTGGTGTCGGAGCACGGCCAGATCATCAATCTGGAGAATGTCGATGCCCTGACCGATTTTTCGTGGAAAGTGCGCGCGGCGGTCAACGCGCAGGGTCACCCGCTGGTGGATCACGTGGAGCTCTTCGGCCCGTCGGTTCTGTCCGGCGTCCACAGCCGCAATTTCGTGCTCTGTCCGGGCAAGGCGTACGATCGATCGCCGTGCGGCACCGGTACCAGCGCGAAGCTCGCCTGCCTGGCCGCCGACGGCAAGCTTCCCGAGGGCGCCGTATGGGTGCAGGAGAGCTTGATCGGCAGCACCTTCGAGGCCAGCTTTCGCTGGCACGATGAGGGCAAGGGCGAAGTGGTGCCGACCATCACCGGCCGCGCGCACGTCACGGGCGAGAACGTGCTGCGGCTCGATCCCGACGATCCATTCTGTTGGGGCATTCGCGCATGACCGAACTGCTGGTGCAGTCGATGACCAGCCAGCTGATCGTGCGATTCCGCGAACGCATTCTGTCGGGTGCCTACGCGCCGGGCTCTGCGCTGCGCCAGGACAGCCTCGCCGCAGAATTCGGCACCAGCAAGATCCCCGTGCGCGAGGCGCTGGTGCAGCTGCAATCGGAAGGCTTGGTCGATATCTATCCGAATCGCGGTTTCCAGGTGCGTCCCCTGGCGAGCACGGAACTCGACGAGGTCTTCAGGCTGCGGTTGCAGATCGAACCCGGCGCCGTGGCGCGCGGCGCCAAGCTCGCGGGGGCCGGCGATCATGCCGCGGCCCGAAGCGCGCTTGCCCGGCTGAACGAGGCCACCGCCGCCGGGGAGTTCAGCTCCTCCGGCCAGCTCAACCGTGCGTTTCATCTGCTGCTCATCGTGCCGCGTTTGCAACCCGTTGCGGCCGAGATCTTGAGCCGCCTGCACACCCTCGCGCAGCGCTACGTGCAAGCCCATCTGCGGCCCGATGGCCGGGCGAAACGCGCGGCGCGCGAGCATGCCGCGCTGCTGCGGGTATGGAGCGCGGGCCAATCCCGGGAAGCGCGCGCACTGATGCATTCCCACATCAAATCGACCCGGAATGATCTGGAGGAACGTCTGCGTTAGCCGTTTGTCTAGTGAACCCCGCACCCTGCGCGTGTACAATCCGGCGCTTGCCGCGCATGAACCATAACAACGCCTCGCCGATGCCGTCGCCTACATCATGAGTCTGTTATTGCGAATCAATGCCGCGCTGGGCGCGGTTTTTCTGCTCGCAGTTTCCCTCGCCGGCTACATATGCTGGACCATGCTCGAGGCCAACGCGCAGCGCGAAGTGCTCGTGGAAGCGGGCCTGATGATGGACAGCGCCGCGGCGGTGCGTTCGTACACGGCCGACGAGATTTTGCCGCTGATTTCCGCACGAATGAAGGAAGAATTTCCGCCGCAAAGCGTGCCTTCCTACGCTGCAACCCAAAACTTCCTGCGTTTTCACGAGCATCACCCCGATTATGCATACAAGGAGGCGACGCTCAATCCGACCAATCCGCGCGACCGGGCCGCTGAGTGGGAAGGCGACATCATTCAGCGCTTTCGCAACGATGCGCAGACGGGGCAGGTCGTCGGGGTACGCGATACACCGATGGGCAAATCGCTGTTCCTCGCGAGGCCGATTCGCGCGAAGCCCGAATGTCTCGTCTGCCATAGCATTCCGTCCGCGGCCCCGCAGAGCTTGATTGCGCGCTACGGCGGCGACAATGGCTTTGGCTGGCAGCCCAACGAAGTAGTCGCCGCACAAGTCGTATCGGTGCCTTTCGCGAGCGCCACGGCGAACGCCACCAGGGAGTTTCGCGCCTTCATGATTTTGTTGGTGGGGGTGTTCGCCGCGGCCTTTCTGGTCATGAACATCCTCCTGTATCGGCTGGTCGTACGGCCCATGCGCCGGATTGCGCTGGCCGCCGACCAGGCGAGCCAGGGAGATCTGTCGGCCGCGGAATTCCCGCAGGGAGGCGCTACCGAGATCGCCTCCGTGAGCCGATCATTCGAGCGCATGCGCAAGAGCCTCGAGAAGGCGCTGCGCCTGTTGGGGACTTGAGAGCGTGGTGCGCGAAGTCTTCATCAGCTACTCGCAGCCGGATTACGATTGCGCCATGGAGCTGGTCGCGCGCGTCGAAAGCGAAGGCGTCAATTGTTGGATTGCTCCTCGCGATATCGCGCCCTCGGCGGATTGGGCGGCGGAAATCATCGATGCCATTTCCAATTCGCGCGTGATGATTTTGGTCTTCTCGGCGCGCAGCAACGATTCACCGCAAGTTCGCCGTGAAGTGGAACGGGCGGTGCACAAGCAAGTGAGCATCCTGCCGTTTCGCATCGAAAACGTACCGCTTTCGAAGAGCCTGGAGTATTTTTTGAGTTCGCAGCATTGGATGGATGCCTTCCCGCCGCCGCGGGAAGCGCACTATGCAAGGCTGTGCGCCTATCTAAGGAATCAACTGGCAAGAAGCGCTTCGAGCCGCGGCGCACCGGACATCGCCGGCACTTCGCCCCAGCCGATTTTGGCGAGCCCGCCGCCGTTGGACACCGCGGAGGTGGTGCGCGCCGAGCGGCTGCTGGCGGGCTACATCGGACCGATCGCCCGGCACCTGGTCAAGTCAGCCGCCGCCCGAGCGTCGAGCCTGGAGGAATTGGTGGCCGAGCTGGCGAAGGAATTGGAAACCGAAACGGATCGCCACGAATTCACGAAACGCTGGCGGACCGGCGCGCCCCGCGCCCGCTAGGGGCCCTGTCGCCGCGATGCGACAAATTTTCCGGTCTCGGACGCTTTCCGCCGGATTAAAATTCCTCGCCTCAAGGCGCGATTGAAAGCTGCAAGGAGGACTCATGAGACAGCCCAATCCTCACCCCCTTTTAGGTCTGAGCGCCGCTTTGTTGTTGGCCGGCGCGATGAGTGGCTGCGGCGGCGGCTCGTCGATGAACGCGGGCTCGATGAGCATGAATCCCATGCCGCCGAGCGCGCCGAACAATCCCGGCTCGGCGGCGCCCCCTGCGGTAGTGCAGGCGCAACAGGCCAACACGCCCGTCGATCCCATCCTGGTGGCTGCCGACAATACCTTCGGCCTGAATCTGTTCCAGAACCTGAATGCGGGCGCCGCCGGCAACGTGGCCATCGCGCCGATCAGCGTCGCCATGGCACTGCAGATCGTCTACAACGGCGCCGGCGGCGTGACCCAGCAGGGCATGGCGCAGACGCTCGAGCTCGGTTCTTTGAGCATGCAGGATTTGAACAACGATAATGCCGCGCTGCAGGGCTCGTTGATGAATCCCGATCCTCAGGTGCAGCTCACGATCGCCAATTCGTTGTGGATGCATTTGGACGTGAATTCCGTGCTGCCTTCCTTCACCCAGATGGATCAAATGTACTACGGCGCCACGGTGGGCGACCTGGCGGGGGCCCCCGCCAACGTCAACGAGTGGGTGAGCACCGCGACCGACGGTTTGATCACCAACATTCTGCCGAACGCCAATTATGCCGCGATGGTCGCGGTCATCGCCAACGTCATCTACTTCAAGGGCCAGTGGAGCACCGCGTTTGATCCCAGCCAGACCGCCCCCGCACCGTTCACCTTGGCGGACGGGACTCAGGTGTCGGTGCAGATGATGCACCAGTCGGCCACCTACGGTTATCTCAAGGGCGCCAATTTTCAGGCGGTGCGCATTCCGTACGGCCAGGGACGGATGAGCATGCTGGTGGCGATGCCCGATGCCGGCACGAGCTTGAACAGTTTTCTCGCCGGCGTGACCTCCGAGGCGATCGCAGGATGGGTGGGTCAGCTGCAGACGGGGAAGGGCAATTTGGCGCTGCCGCGCTTCAGCACGACCTACGGCGCATCGCTGGTACAGCCGCTCACGGCGTTGGGGATGCAGGACGCGTTTTGTTCCAGTCAGCAAGCCAGTTTTCCCGGCATCGGGCTGGCCTGCATCGGCGACGTCGAGCACAAGACCGTCGTTGAAGTGGACGAGAGCGGTACGGTTGCAGCGGGGACCACCACGATCGGCATCATGCCCGTTGTCGTGGAGCTGCCGCTGTTTACGCTGACGCTGGACCATCCGTTCCTTTACGCCATTCGCGACGATAAGACCGGCGAGCTGCTGTTCATCGGCACCATGACGAATCCCGGCTGACGGTCCATGCCGCTGAGCGAAGAACAAGCCAAGGCCTACATGGTCAAACTGCTCACGGCGATGACGCGCGCCGGCGGCTCGGACCTGTTCGTGTCGAGGGATTTTCCCCCGAGCATGAAGGCGCAAGGAAAGATGCAGCCCCTGGCCACCCAGAAACTCACCGCGGAGGTCACGCGGGAACTGGCGCACGCCATCATGAGCGAGCGCCAGCGCGCCGAATTCGCCAAGGAGCTGGAGTGCAATTTCTCCGTGGCGATCCCGGATGTGGCGCGCTTCCGGGTGAATGTATTCATGCAGCAGCTGAACGTCGGGATGGTGGTCAGAACGATTCCCAACGAAATGCCCAGCTTCGAGCAGCTCGGCCTGCCCGATACCTTCAAGGAAATCGTCATGACCAAGCGCGGCATGGTGCTGGTGGTGGGCGCCACCGGGTCGGGGAAATCCACGTCCGTCGCCGCGATGATCGATCATCGCAACCGGTCATCGCCCGGCCACATCGTCACGATCGAAGATCCCGTCGAGTTCATTCATCAATCGCAGATGTCCCTGATGACGCATCGGGACGTGGGCATCGATACGCATAGCTGGCACAAAGCCCTGAAAAATACCCTGCGCCAGGCTCCGGATGTGATTTTGATCGGCGAAATTCGCGACGCCGAAACCATGGAGCACGCGATCGCCTTCGCGGAAACGGGCCACTTGTGCATGAGCACGCTGCATTCCAACAGCGCCAGCCAGACCCTCGACCGGATCGTGAACTTCTTTCCCGATGAGCGCCGCAAGCACGTGCTCATGGATCTGTCCGGCAATCTCAAGAGCATCATTTCGCAGCGCCTGGTGCGCAAAGAGGACGGCAGCGGGCGCACCGCCGCCATCGAGATTCTGCTCAACACGCCCATCGTGTCCGACAAGCTGCTCAAGGGCGAATTCCATGAACTGAAGGAGATCATGGGCAAGTCGCATGAAGTGGGCATGCGCACCTTCGACGGGTCGCTGTTCGAGCTCTACGAAAACGGCGTCATTGCGTACGACGAAGCAATCCGCAACGCCGACTCGGCCAACGAGCTGCGTCTCAACATCAAGCTCAACAGCAAGCGGACCCCGCCGTCCAACACCGGCATTTACCATCAATTGAGCTGATTGGTAATTTCGGCGATATTTCGCTAGAATCAAATTGGCTGATTTATTGCTGTAGGCATATATGCCGCGCGCCCTGTCGAAAACCAAACCCGAACCGCGCCGTGTCCTGACGGGCGCCGTGCTGCGCGCCTGCGCGCTGTTGGAAATCACGCAATCGAGCCTCGCGCAGATCCTGGGCTTGAGCCCGTCGACCATTTCGCGCATGGCGAACGGCGCCTATACGCTCGATGACCAAAAGAAGGAGTGGGAACTCGGGGCCTTGTTCGTGCGCCTGTTCCGCTCGCTGGATGCCGTGATCGGTTCCAACGATTCGGCGGCCCGAGGCTGGCTCAACGGGGAAAACAGCGGGCTGGCGGGCCGTCCGATCGAGCTGATCCGCAGCACCGAAGGGTTGGTTCGTGTCGTCCAATATCTGGACGCCGCCCGCGGTCGGCTCTGAGGCGAGCCGGGCGACGCGGCGGCTGTGGCGCGCCGTGGAGGCGCAGCACATCGCCTCAACGCTGCGGCTGGTCGAGAATGTGGAGGAGCAACTCGTTCTCGAGCGGATTTTGGACCGGAGCAAGCCTGCGCTGCCGAAGGACGCGGCCGATCTGCACTATCTCCTGGCCACGCCATTCCGGTATGCCTCGCCGATCGGCTCGCGATTCCGCGCGCCGGCCGATCCCGGGGTCTGGTATGGGGCCGAAAAGGAACGCACCGCGTGCGCGGAATTGGGATTCTGGCGCTGGCGATTCTTGATGGACTCGGAAGGCTTGGACAGCATCGGTCCCTCGCCGCAAACCGTGTTTCGCGCCGGTATCGACGGCCGCCTGGTCGACCTGACGGAAGCTCCCTTCAAGCGTGCGCGTTCGGAATGGGCAGATCCAAATAGCTACGCGGCCTCGCAGCGCATTGCCCGGGTCGCGCGCCAGGCGAATGTGGATGCCATCCGCTATGAGTCGGTGCGCGATCCGGAGCACGGCGGCGCGGTCGCCGTGCTGCGGCCTTGCTGTTTCAAGCCGCGCAAGCCATTGGAGCAGCGTATCTGGCTGTTGACGGTTCGAGCGGAGGCGGCCATCTGGCAACGCGAGGGACAGAGCCACGAGTTCTTGGCGAAGAACTGGACGCCTTGAGCGCGCCGCTGCAACGTCGATGACGCGGGTGGTGCGTCTGCGTACAATCGGCTGCGGCACTCTCACTTTGGGCGGTTAATACTCTTGGGCCGGAATTTCAGCAGCGACCATGTCGCTCCCGCGTGCGATGCCATCATGTCGGCGGTTCACAAGGCCAACGAGGGGTTCGTCACCTCCTATGGCGGCGATGAGCTGACGGCCAAGCTCACGTCCGTGGCGAGCGAGCTGTTTGAAAGGCAGGTCGCGATATTCCCGGTGACCAGCGGTACGGCCGCGAATGCACTGGCGCTGTCGCAAATTGTTCCCGCCTTCGGCGCCATTTATTGCTACGAAGCCGCGCATATCGTCACGGACGAGGCGGGCGCGCCGGCATTCTTCACCGGCGGCGCGCAGCTCGTCGGTTTTCCCGCCGCGGACGGCAAGATTCGCCCGGAACAGCTGATCAAGGCCGTCGCGTATGCGGAAGATTTGGGCATTCATCATGTGAAGCCCGGTGCCGTGACGCTCACGCAAGCCACCGAGTGGGGAACGGTGTATCGCCTCCCGGAAATTGCCGCGATCAGCCAGGTCGCCGAGCAGCGCCGGCTTCCCGTCCACATGGACGGTGCGCGCTTCGCAAACGCCTTGGTGCACCTCGGCTGTACTCCCGCTGAAGCGACTTGGAAGTGCGGCGTCGATGTGCTGTCGCTCGGCGCCACCAAGAATGGCGCCCTCGGCGCCGACGCGGTCGTGTTCTTCGATCCGGCCATGGCGCGGGATTTCGAGCGGCGCCGCAAGCGTGCCGGACATTTGATGTCGAAACTGCGGTTCGTCAGCGCGCAGTTGATCGCCTACTTCAAGAACGGGCTGTGGCTCCACAATGCACGCCACGCCAATGCCATGGCGATGCGGATGGCGGAAGGCCTGAAGGCGGTCCGGCGCGCGAAGCTGCTGCAGCCGGTCGATGCCAACGAAGTATTTGCGGTATTGCCCGAGCAAACCGTCAAAAGCCTGGAAATGCAGGGGTTCGATTTCTATCGCTGGCCGCTGCATGCGGCCGAATCCGGCGTGACGATTCGCCTGGTCACGTGCTTCGCGACCTCGAGCGCGGATGTCGATGAGTTCTTGGCGGCGGCAGCCTCGGTCAAGCCGCTCGAGTAGGCAGGGTTGCACGACGTCGATTGCATCGTGATCGGCGCGGGGGTCGTCGGACTCGCGACGGCCCGCGCGTTGGCGCGCGCCGGCCGGGAAGTGTTCATTCTCGAATCCGAACGTCAGTTCGGCATGCACACCAGCTCGCGCAACAGCGAAGTCATTCATGCCGGCATCCACTACGAACCCAACTCGCTCAAAGCGCGGCTGTGCCGCGCCGGCCGGGATCTTCTATACGCCTATTGCGCCGAGCGCGGCATCCCGCATCGCCGCTGCGGCAAGTTCACGGTAGCCACATCCCCGGGACAATTGGCGACGCTCGAGAAAATCGAATCAAACGCGCGCGCCAACGATGTCTTGGATCTTGAGTGGTTGGAGCAGGCCGAAGCCCGCCGGGCTGAACCTGCGCTCAGCTGTATTCGCGCCCTGTCATCGCCCTCCACCGGCATCGTCGACTCGCACGTGCTCATGCAATCGCTGTTGGCAGAGGCCGAAGGCAGCGGCGCCAACATCGCCTATGGCACCCGGGTTACCCGCCTGCGCCCGACGCCTTCAGGCATCGAGATCGCCATCAACTCGGAGTCCGAACCGGTCGTGCGCGCCCGCGTTGCCGTCAATTGCGCCGGTCTGCGGGCGGATCGGGTCGCAGCGTGCATCGACGGCTTTCCGCCGCAGCACATTCCAACAGTGCGGTTCGCCAAGGGCAGCTATTTTGGCCTGTCGGGCGCCTCGCCGTTTTCGCGCCTGGTCTATCCCGCGCCGCAACCCGGCGGACATTTGGGCATTCATATGACGCTCGACCTGAGCGGCGCCGCGCGCTTTGGTCCCGATACCGAATGGGTGAACAGCATCGACTATGCCGTCGATGAAGCGCGCGCGGCGCCATTCGCCGAGGTCATCCGCCGGTACTGGCCCGGGCTGGACCCGGCACGGCTGTACCCGGCTTACGCCGGCATCCGTCCGAAGCTCTCCGGCGCGGGGGAAGCAACGCGGGATTTCGGCATTTCAGGCCCGCGGGAGCACGGCGTTGCCGGCGTCGTCAATCTATTCGGCATCGAGTCGCCGGGCCTTACCGCATCGCTGGCGATAGGGGAATACATTGCGGCCCTGACCGATTGATCGACGCGCCTGCCTGTGCTGGAATGCTGCGCCCAATCCCGCTTTAATCGGATGACAAACAACAATGCGTGACTCCTCTTTGATGAATCGAACGGCCGCCACCCGAGCGCTCGCGGCGGGGCTCGCCGTGCTTCTGTCGGTCGGATTGGCATCCGCGGCGGACGCGCCCGCGGCGCCGAGCGTGACGGCGCTGCTGTGCGGCCACCTCATCGATACCGTCGCCGGCAAAGTGCTCGGCGAGAGCACCGTCGTGATCGAGGCGGGGCATGTGCGGGAAGTCTTGAGCGGTGCGCAGACGCCCGCGGGCGCAACCGCGATCGACTTGAAGAGCCAGACTTGCATGCCGGGATTGATCGACAGTCACACGCACCTGACCGGCCAGACGAGCCGCACCGAATATGTCGACCGGTATCACTGGAATGTTGCCGACTACGTCATCAGGTCGACGGTATATGCGCGTCGCACGCTGCTGGCGGGGTTCACAACGGTGCGCAATTTAGGCGATACGGCCAACGAGTCGGCGTCGCTGCGCAATGCCATCAATGCCGGCATCGTGCCGGGTCCCAGAATTTTCACGGCCGGCAAGGCGATCGGCTCCACCGGCGGCCACGCCGATCCGACCAACGGCTACCGTCAGGATCTGGCGAAGGATATGGGCGCGGTCGATGGCATCATCAATGGTCCGGAGGACGCGGTGAAGGCGGTGCGCGAGCACTACAAGCTGGGCGATGATGTCATCAAGATCATGCCGTCGGGCGGGGTGCTCGATGAGGGCGCGAGCGGCGACAACTCGCAAATGACGCTGGAAGAAATTCGCGCCGTGGTCGCGACCGCCCACGACTATGGGTTCGCCGTGGCTGCGCACGCGCATGGCGCGGAAGCCATCCGCCGCGCCGTCATCGGCGGCGTCGATTCCATCGAGCATGGGACGTACATGGATGCCGAAGACATGAAATTGATGGTCGAGCGCGGGACCTACTATGTGCCCACGATCATTGCCGGCGATTTTGTCGCGCGCCAGGCCAAAGTTCCGGGCTACTATCCCGCGCAGATAGCCGCCAAGGCCGCCGCGATCGGTCCCCTGATTCAAGCCACCGCGGGACGGGCGTACAAGGCGCACGTGAAAATCGCCTTCGGCACCGATGCCGCCGTGTATCCGCATGGCGAAAACGCCCACGAGTTCGAACTGATGGTGGGCGCGGGCATGCCGCCGATGTTCGTCATCCAGGCGGCAACCGTGAATGCCGCGGCGCTGCTGCGCCAAAAGGATTTGGGTTCAATCGCCGCCGGCAAGCTCGCCGATGTCGTGGCGGTGCCCGGCAATCCGATCGATGACATCAGTCTCATGAAGCGTGTGAGCTTCGTGATGAAGGAGGGCGTCGTCTACAAATTGAATTCCGTACCGGTGGATACGGCGCTGTAGGGCGCAGCAAAGGGGCGAGAATTGGATCTTCAACTAACCAAGAAAATTGCGCTGGTCAGCGGCTCGACCGCGGGCATCGGCAATGCCATTGCCGCTTCCCTGGCGCGCGAAGGCGCGACGGTGATCGTCAACGGCAGAACCGAGGCCGCCGTTGCAGCGGCCGTGGCCGCCATGAAGGGCGCCACGCGCGGCGAGGTGGTCGGCTTCGCCGGCGACTTGAGTGCCGCGCCGGTAGCGGAGAAGTTGTTGCAGACGCACCCCCACGTCGACATTTTGGTGAATAACCTCGGAATCTTCGAGGTGCGGGCCTTCGAGGAGATCGCGGATGCCGACTGGCAGCGATTCTTCGACGTCAACGTCTTGAGCGGCGCGCGGCTGGCGCGTCTGTATCTACCCTCGATGCGCCAACGCAACTGGGGCCGCATCATCTTCATCTCGAGCGAAAGCGGCTATCAGATTCCGGCCGAAATGATTCACTACGGCATGACCAAGGCCGCGCAGATCGCCGTTGCACGGGGGCTGGCGGAAGCAACCGCCGGTACCGGCATCACGGTGAACAGCGTGCTGCCGGGTCCGACGCGCTCCCGCGGCGTGGGCGATTTCGTGGCCGACTGGGCCGCCAAAACCGGGAAGAGTCCACAGACCGTGGAGAACGAGTTCTTCAAGAACGCTCGCCCAACCTCCTTGATCAAACGCTTCGCGACTCCGGAGGAGGTGGCTGCGATGGTAACCTTCGTGGCGAGTCCGCTATCCGCCGCGACCAATGGTGCGGCGCTGCGCGTCGATGGCGGCGTCGTCAAGAGCGCGTTTTAAGGAGCGCTCCGAATTGATTTCTTCGTATAGTTGCACCGCCGCCGCGCGAATCGCCGCCGCCGTGCCGCCGCCGGCGTAGATAATGCTGCGCGATGCGCTGATGAGCAAGCCTGTTCCCTGCGCATCCAATCCCGCGGCCAGCACCGCCTTCAAATCGCCGCTTTGCGCGCCGATGCCCGGCACCAGAAAGGTCACGTTGGGGTGCGCCGCGCGCAGCTCGGCCATCTCCTTCGGCACGGTCGCACCGACGACCAGCATGACGTTGCCGTGCTCGTTCCACTGGGTAGTGGCGCGCTGCGCAACGTGACGGTACAAGGGCAGGCCCTCCAGCATCAGGTTCTGAAAATCCCCGCCGCCGGGATTGCTGGTCCGGCACAGCACCAGCGCGCCGCGATCCTTGCGGGCGAGGAACGGACGCACCGAATCCTCACCCATGAACGGGTTGACCGTGACGGCATCCGCGCCATAGCGATCGAACGCCTCGCGCGCGTACGCTTCGGCGGTATTGCCGATGTCGCCGCGCTTGGCGTCGAGAATCACCAGCGCGGAAGGCGCACGCTCTCGAATGTAGCGAATGGTCGAGGCAAGCTGCTGCTCGGCGCCCAAGGCGCTGTAGAAGGCGATTTGCGGCTTGTACGCGGCAGCAACGTCATATGTCGCATCGATGACGCGACGGTCGAAAGCATGCAGCCGCGTGGCTTCCTCGCCCAGATCCGTGGGTATTTTAGAAAGGTCCGGATCGAGCCCGACGCAAACCAGACTGCCGCTGCTCTTTAGCGCTTGGTTCAGCCTTTGGGCAAAAGTCTGGAGCACGGCTCATGATACCAAGTCGTTAGGGAGTATGCTGGAACCCCAATATCCGTATTCCACGTGGGCCATCGTGAGAGCCGCATTGCCCAGCAAAAATCATACTGGACCGCGATTGGTGTTGCAGCCGGCGAGTCGCCGCGCAGCGCGCCATACCAGCACCAGTGCGCTGAAACGTTTCTTCGCGATCGCCGATGCGTGGGAGCTCTCGCCGCTGCAGCAATGCCGATTGCTCAAGATTCCTTCGCCGCAGGTTCTGAAGCGCTATCGCCTCGGACAGGCGCCGCGACTCTCCGCCACGCAGCAAGAGCGAGCCGCGCTCATTGCGAACATTCAGTTTTCGCTCATGGCCGAGCCGGGTCCGAAGGACCGTGCGTGGGCCTGGGTTCATGCGCCCGCCGCGCGTGCGCCCTTCGACGGCGACAGCCCGCTTTATTTCATGTTGGAAAACGGCCTTCCAGCCTTGCGCGAGGTCGCCCGCCTTCTGGTTCGCGAAAGCGAACCCCGTTAGCTATAATGCCTGGTTGAATTGACGCGAATGTGGCGGAATTGGTAGACGCGCCAGACTTAGGATCTGGTGGGGCAACCCGTGCGAGTTCGAGTCTCGCCTTTCGCACCACCGCACCGCTTGTCTTCGCCAACGCATATATAAAGGACAGTCATGCAGGTTTCCGTCGAGAGTATCGGCAAATTGGAGCGCCGCATGCAAGTGCAGGTGCCCGCCGAGCGCGTGAGCGAGGAAATCGCCGCGCGCCTCAAGAGCATCAGCCGCACCGCGCGCTTGAACGGCTTTCGCCCCGGCAAGGCGCCGCTCAAGGTCATCCGCCAGCAGTTTGGCAGCCAGATTCACCGCGAAGTGATCGGCGAGCTGCTCCAGTCCAGCTACGCCGAGGCAGTGTCCCAGAAGCAGCTTACCCCCGCAGGCAGTCCGCGCATCGAGCCGCAGAGCATGGACGAAGGCCAGGACCTGAAATACGTCGCGACCTTCGAAGTGTTTCCGGAAGTGGTATTGCAGCCGATGGAATCGCTCGAGGTGGATCGCGTCACGGCGGAAGTCACCGAGAGCGACATCGACGCCATGATCGAGCGCCTGCGCAAGCAGCAAATGAAATATTCCGCGGTGAGCCGTGGTGCAGCAAACGGCGACAAGGTGACCATCGATTTCGACGGGTCGATCGACGGGGTGGCCTTTGCCGGCGGCAAGGGCGAAAACGTCGCCATCGTCCTGGGCGAGGGCCGCATGTTGCCCGATCTGGAACAGGGTTTGATCGGTGCCGGCGCGGGAGAGAAGCGCAACGTCACCGTGAAATTTCCGCCCGATTACCGCGCCACCGAACTCGCCGGCAAATCGGCGATTTTTGCGACCGACGTCAAGACGGTCGAGGAGCCGGTGCTGCCGGAGGTCGACGAGGAATTCTGCAAGTCATTCGGCGTCACCGAAGGGGGCCTCGCCAAACTGCGCGAGGATGTGGCCGCGAACATGCGCCGCGAGCTCGAGCAGGCGCTGCGCAACCGCAACAAAGCGGCGGTCATGGAAAAGTTGTACGCGGCGAATCCGACGGAAGTTCCCAATGTGCTGATCGAAGGCCAGATCCGCGACATGCAGGTTGAGGCGATGCGCCGCGCGGGCACGAAGGATGCGGCGCAGGCGCCGCCCCGCGAGCCGTTCGTCGAGCCGGCGCGCCGGCGCGTGGCCCTCGGCCTGCTGTTGAACGATGTGATTCGCAAGGAGAACTTGGTGGTGGACCGCAATCGGGTCAATGAACGCCTGGATGAGATGGTGTCCGCCTACGGCGATGCCGGCGCGATGAAGCGCGCCTATATGCAAAACGCCGAAGCCATGCGCCAGGTGGAGAGCCTGGCGCTGGAAGACCAGGCAGTGGACTGGATTCTCGAACATGCCAAGGTGCGCGAGGTGAAGTCGACGTTTAAACAATTGATGAATTTTGAGGGCTGACGCCGCGCATTTCCCTTGAAATGGTGCTAAGAAGTCCTTACAAAGGTTGGAGCGATTGTTACGGGCAATTTTAAAGGCAGTTCAAGTATGACCACGCGCGCGCTGAATTTGGTTCCGATGGTGGTGGAGCAGACCGCTCGCGGTGAGCGGGCCTACGACATCTACTCGCGTCTGCTCAAGGATCGGCTGATATTCATCGTCGGTCCGGTCGAGGATTACATGGCGAACCTGATCGTCGCGCAGCTGCTGTTTCTGGAATCGGAAAACCCCGACAAGGACATCGCCATCTACATCAACTCGCCCGGCGGGTCGGTGAGTGCAGGTTTGGCGATCTACGACACGATGCAATTCATCAAGCCGGACGTCAGCACGACTTGCGTTGGGCTGGCGGCCTCGATGGGCGCGGTTCTGTTGGCCGGCGGCGCCCCCGGTAAGCGTTATTCGCTGCCGAATTCGAAGATCATGATTCACCAGCCGTCTGCCGGCTTCCAGGGTCAAGCCTCCGACATCGACATCCACGCA
>Ga0210389_10000994_pt1 | contig 23879 bp, 20 predicted proteins | sample IncBWH28OmetaG_FD_160127 | JGI IMG/M metagenome (GOLD analysis project Ga0210389, IMG submission 160127) | Forest soil microbial communities from Barre Woods Harvard Forest LTER site, Petersham, Massachusetts, United States - Inc-BW-H-28-O ...
TCAGCGGACGCGTCCTCCACTTCTGGAAACGCCATTCGAGGTTTTCGACGAGGGGACTTTAACGCCAAACGACAAATTCTACGTGCGCTGGCACTGGGCCGTTATCCCGACCAACATCGAGACCGACAAGTTTTCCTTGGCCGTGCACGGCCACGTCAATCAGTCCTTGTCACTATCGCTGCAGGATCTTCTTGAATTGCCAAGCGTTGAACTGATCGCAGTGAACCAATGTTCGGGCAATTCGCGCGGTTTCTTTGAGCCTCGCGTAAGCGGAGGGGAATGGGCTAATGGCGCTATGGGCAATGCACTTTGGACCGGGGTTCGCCTCAAAGACGTGCTCGACAGGGCGGGCGTAAAGCCCGGCGCCGTTCAGGTTAGATTCAGGGGAATGGACGAGCCGGTGGTGGCCGAAGCGCCGCGCTTCATGAAGTCGCTGGACATCGAGCATGCCCGCGACGGCGAGGTGATGATCGCCTATGCCATGAATGGCGAACAACTGCCGCTGCTGAATGGCTTCCCGCTTCGTTTGGTCGTGCCTGGATGGTATGCGACCTATTGGGTCAAGATGGTGAACGACATCGAGGTATTGGATCAGCCGGATGTAAATTATTGGTCGAAGGTCGCCTACACCATCCCAGACACCCCGCACGCCAGCATCGAACCGGGCCAAACAAATGTCCGGATGGTTCCGATCAACCGAATGGTTCCCAGATCCTTCGTCACAAATCTGACGGCAGGCAGTGCCGTGAGGACCGAAATTCCGGTCATGTTTCGGGGTATCGCCTTCGGCGGCGATTGTGGCGTGGCAAAGGTCGACGTTTCGACTGACCACGGCAAGGTCTGGCGTGAAACACAGCTCGACCAAAGCGAAAGCAAATACGGCTTTCGCAAGTGGGAGACGCAGTTAACATTTCCGGTACCTGGAGAGTACGATGTTCAGGTACGTTGCACCAACAGCGACGGAGTGGCGCAACCCGGCATCCCGAACTGGAATCCGGCTGGTTTCATGCGCAACGTAATTGAATCGATTCGTGTCGCTGCGAATTGACGGGGTCACGAGATGTTCCGTAGCCTGGTTCTGTTGATCATCGTCTCAAGTGTCGCGTCAACGCCTTCCGTTTCGGTCGGTGCCACCCGGATCGAACTCAAGAGCACCAAAGTTGACCTGCCCGAGAGCGACAGGATGTTCCCCGACGGCCAAGGTTCGGACGCGATCAACAACAACTGCCTTGCCTGTCACTCGGCCGGAATGGTGTTGAACCAACCGACAATGTCGCGAGAGGCGTGGACGTCGGAAATCAAGAAGATGATCAATAATTACAAGGCGCCGATCGCCCCGGAGGATGTGGGAGCGATCATCGAGTATCTTGTGAGCCTCAAGGGTGCAAAATAGGTTTTCATTTCGGCCCGGAAACATAGTTCGCGAAGTATCAGGCGCCGTTATCTCGGTAAGATATTGCTGTTAAACAAACCGACGTATTATAGCAAAATCGAGATTTAGGGCCCACTCTCCAGCCTGTAAGCGAGGAGAGCGCCTTGGTGGTACCGGTAATTTCAGTCGTCGACGACGATGCCTCTGTCCGTACGGCGGCCGATAATTTTCTCAACTCCCTCGGGTATGCAGTTCATACATTTGCCTCGGCGGAAGATTTCCTTCAGTCGGCCCGTCTGAACGACTCGTCTTGCGTCGTTGCGGATGTGCAGATGTCGGGAATGAGCGGTTTGGACCTTTTGGAGACGGTGCGGAGTCGTGGCAACGACACCCCTTTTATCTTTATCACGGCCTTCCCCAGCGAGAATATACGAGCCCGGGCCGCGAAGGCCGGCGCCGAGGTCCTCCTCGATAAGCCCTTTTCTGCCTCGGTCCTGATCGAGTGCATCAATACGGCCCTGGCTCGCGATCGTCGCGGAAAAGGCCTGTGAGATCGAGTTGTTGCCGCGCACGAGAGCGGCGGGGGAGCGGTTAGTCCAACTGTTGACGCCGAAACTCGCTTGGCGTGATTCCGGAATATCTGCGGTATGCCCTGGTGAACGAACTCGTTTCGCGAAAGCCAATCTGCACGCCGATTTGCGTCACCGGCAGCGTCGATCGCAGCAACAGGTCTCGGGCTCGGTTCATTCGCCGGATCATATGGTAGCGATGGGGTGGCAGGCCGAAAGAATGCCTAAAAGCACGTGCAAAATGATGGGGGCTGAGCTTGGCGAGGTTTGCGAGCGCGAGGATAGAAATCTCCTCCGCAAGATGTTGTTCGATATATTCCGCGACCAGCCCTTGCTTTCGGGCCGACAAGCCGCCGCGAATCCGCGTCGTGCCGCTTATGTTCGTTTCTTCCGTTTGCATGACTTCTTCTGTCGGCGCAAGGCATGGGTGACACATCTACGCATGTCACCCATTTTCCCTGCGATCTGCATCAGCTCGGGGGATTGAGCGACGGATCCCAGCCGCCCACTCGCGACGGATCCCTGCCACTGAAGCCAAAGTTCTGGATATTCCGTTCCGCCCGCGTCGGTGCCACGGCAAACGACGGTTCAGTCATCTGGTTATAGGCCCCGCGGAAGGTCTCGTTGTGGTAGGTCCCGCCTTTCGCGAACACCGGCGTCGCGACGGCGGTCGACAGAATCACGAGAGCAGTCAGTGTCTTCATCTTGGTCATCGGTTTTTCTCCAAACAGATTGTCCAGCGCTAATGCGCCTGACACCGATGTAGGTCGGCCAATCATCGACACCATTAAATTGCAGTTCATTCGGTCCGATCATTCGATCCGATCGCTTTTCTCACTAGCACGTGTTTCAACTTTTACTCTTCCATTGAGAGTCACGCTTTGATTCCGGAAGCTTCAGCGACGTTTCGTTAAAAACATAGCAAGCCGGGGCAAGCGCGAATTCAGTGCGTCACCACATTTGCAATACGTAAACATTGCAAAGGAGAGCAGACCTGCGCTGCTCTATCAGGTGTCGTTATGTCCAATTCTAAATCGAACAAGCGGGACGGCGTGTCCGCTTCTCTTTCCACTTCCGCCGGTGAACCTGGCGCGGAGTCCCAGCCGCTTCGCCCACCGATCGTGGGTGAAATAGGGTTCATAGGGCTTGGCCGCATGGGCGCGGCGATGGCCGCAAACCTCGCGGCCGCCAGGCGGCCGGTGATCGCCTATGTTCGCCGCAAAGACCAGATCGCCGAGCTCAAGTCGCTCGGCATCCGGGCCACGACGGATATCGGCGACTTGTTCGACTGCCAGCTCGTCATCAGCATGTTGCCCGACGACGACGCGGTACGACAGGTTGTTCTTGGCGGCAAGGACCATCCTTTCGATGGTCTTGCCACCGGGCTGATGCCAGGGGCGATCCATCTGTCCATGAGCACCATCAGCACTGCTTGCGCCTCCGAGCTCGCGGCCGCGCATACGCGGCTGGGACAAAGCTACGTCGCCGCGCCGGTCTTCGGTAATCCCGATGCCGCCAAGGCGCGGCAGCTGTTCATCGTCGCGGCCGGCACTCCGGCCGACGTGGTAAGGTGCCAGCCGATCTTTGACTGCCTTGGGCAACGGACGTTCATCGCGGGGATCGATCCGCAGGAAGCAAACCTGATCAAGCTGCTCGGCAACATGATGACCGCAACCGCGCTCGAGATGCTTGCGGAAACAATCGCGGTGGTGCGAAAGCGCGGACTGGACCCCGGGCCATTCGTCGAAATCATGACAAATACGATGTTCGGTGGACGAGCACACAGAATCTACGGCGACAAGATTGTCCGGCAAGCTTACGCGGCCGGCTTCATGCTGCCCCTCGTGCTCAAGGACGTCCGCCTGGCGCTCGCAGAAGCAGAGAACGCTGGAACCCCGATGCCATCGGTGGGAGTCGTACGGGACCGGCTGATCACGGCTATTGCACGCGGTTACGGCGATCTCGACTGGACCGTCCTCGGGCAAGTTGCCGCCGAGGAAGCTGGCCTTTCTCCGCTACAACCAAAGTAAGGTCACATGTTTCAAGACGTATTTTGTCGAACGGGCCGGCATAGCCGCGGTCGTCAGCGTCCGTTCGATAAATCCGGTTAGACCGCCGCCACCAGCGACGGGGCCTTCGTAACAAAACTCCTCGTCGCCTTTTTCACCTTCTCGAACGCACGCACCTCGATTTGCCGAATACGCTCGCGCGATATGTTGAATTTTTCCGCCAGTTGCTCGAGCGTTTCGGGTTCTTCAGCCAGGTGCCGTGCTTCGAAGATAAGGCGCTCACGCCCGTTGAGCACCTCGACCGCAGCCATCAATGCGCCAAGCCTGTGCCCCTTCTCGTCCTGTTCAAGGACGATGGCCTCCGGCGACGGAGATTCATCGATAAGCCGGTCCTGCCACTCACCCGTCTCGCCGCCCTCATGCACCGGCGCGTTGATCGATTTGTCCCCGACAAGGCGGCGATTCATCTGGACGACATCTTGGTCAGTGACGTCGAGATCCTTCGCTATCAACGCGACATGATCGGGATGCAGATCGCCGCTTTCGAGCGCAGCAATCTTGTTCTTGGCCGAACGCAGTTTAAAAAAGAGCTTTCTCTGCGCAGCGGTAGTTCCGATCTTAACCAGCGACCAGGAACGCAAAATATAGTCCTGGATGGAGGCCTTGATCCACCACATCGCATATGTCGAAAAACGAACATCCCTTTCGGGTTCGAAGCGGTTCAAGGCCTGCATCAGGCCGACATTTCCTTCGGAGATAATCTCCGCCATGGGCAGACCGTAGCCGCGGTAACCCATCGCTATTTTTGCAGCCAGCCGCAGATGGCTTTTAATAAGCTGGTCGGCTGCGTCGCGATCGCCTTGCTCGCGCCAGCGTTTGGCGAGCTGATACTCCTGATCCCTTTCGAGAATCGGGAAACGACGGATGTCCGACAGGTAGTTCTTGCCGGGGCTGCCGCTAGCAAGCTGCAGTTGGCGCCCGGTTTGATTTTTGACCAACCGGAATTGTCCCTCGATACCCATGTTAATCGCTCCGATCTGCAGGAAGTTAGTTCTTCAGTTCGCCCTATAGGCTCACCTGCAGAAAATAAGGGATTTGATCCGGAAGCCATTAAATTGGCGGTTATGAAACTAACTTCGGATTCAGCCGGCAAAACTTCGAACGCTCACGGATCAGCGATCTCACTCTTTCCGTTGAAGGAAGCGCGACGGCTGCCAGGCGCCTGATTGCGCGCGACATCACAGTTAGCCGTAATACCGGACCGTCCCGTGATGCCTGAAACTTTGTTTAATTGTTCGCCGCGCGCGGCTGCTTAGTTCGAACCAGGACCCTCCGAACAAACCCTCACGGGGCGGAGTCCCATTGCGCATCATATCAACGGAGACGACGAAGTGAAAAAGACGATCTTGTCCGTTCTCGGAGCCCTGCTTGTTGCAGGCTCGATGGCCCAGGTAACACCGGCATTCGCGCGGCACGAAGCACCGGCGGCTTCAAGCCAGACCTTCCGAAACGCCTATAACTCGGACAATGGCACTGCACGCTGGTGCAGCACAGAGCCGGGAAACCCCTACAATCCAGCGACCGACTATCAAACGTGGTCTGCCTGGCGTGCCCTCGGGGCCTGGGATAGTCGCAACGACTGCCAATAAGCAGGTTACTTCGCAAAGCAAGCTTGCGATCCAGCTACAAAGAAGGGCGGCAGTGAGCCGCCCTTCTAGCTTTTTGTCATATGGCAATCATCCAAACCGACGGACGTCTTGTGTTTGGGGTCGGCATACGAGCGTCACTTCGACGCGTCTTTTTCTCCGGCCAGCTTCAGTGCTCGGTCGAGATGGTCTACGATCTTTGGTAAGGTCGCCCGCGCAAAGTCTTTGAGGTCCGGATCGGAGCCGTTTTCGATCTCGTTCCGGAACAGCGCCTCGTTCCCCTTTTGATAGTCGACCTGCCCTTCAATGTAGTCGCGGTCGAGCACGGTCCCATGTTCTGACTCGAGCGAGGAGACCATCGTTCTATATGCGCCACGCAAGAGCGTGTTCGGCGGCGCTTCGATATTTTTGCGCTGAAGAATCCTGTTTAGGGCGTCGACAACGGGAATATGGGTCACCACCATCAGGTGCGCATAGTCGCGAATTTCCGCCGTCGTGGCCCCTTTCTCCGCGATACGGCCGGAATCGACTTGAAAAGGCGCTCCGAGGTTGGCCTGGGCCACAAAGTTGTAATCCCGGGGGCTCAACTTGACGGAGGCGGATGTAGCAGGCGAAGCGCCGGTCTGAGCCCATGACGGACTGGAGCCGCCGGCGAGGAATAACGCGACCGCTGCTACGCTCGAAATTGCGACGACATCAGCCAATCTGACATCAGCCAATCTCTTGGGAAACGCGCGGCGGCGTTTTGCTTCGTTTCCGGATGTCTTGAGCTTCCTGGTCAGCACTGTGATCTCCTGTTCTGCTGGATCATGAACGACGCCTCTCACGTAGTTCGCTGCTCCATCAGTGCATTTCAAATTCGCGCGACCGGCTTCCGCAAGCCGGGATTGCCCTCGGTACCCTTTCGGCCCGCAATTTTTTTCTAGAACTCAAGCGCGATATTTCGGATTCGCCCGATCGTCTTGCAACCCGCCACACTTCAATCGTTGTCAGCCGAACCCGGTGACCAGATATCAAATCGAGTGTTAGGCGCTGAAGACGGGGACGACAATATGACGGGAACGTTCGATTTCAACGCAAGGTTTGCGCAACTCGTGGCCGAGATGAAGCTCGACGGCCGCTACCGTACGTTCGTTCAGTTGGAGCGGATCGCTGGGGAATTTCCGATAGCCCTATGGCACCACCCGGATGGTTCGAGCCGCCGCGTGACGGTCTGGTGCAGCAACGACTATCTCGGCATGGGCCAGCACCCTGACGTGCTGGAAGCGATGCACCGTACCCTCGAGCGGTCAGGCGCCGGAACAGGCGGTACCCGCAATATCTCCGGCACCAATCTGGTGCATGCCCAACTTGAGACCGAGCTTGCGGACCTGCACCGCAAGCAAGCCGCCCTGGTCTTCACATCCGGCTGGATATCGAACCTCGCAGCGCTCGGCACGCTCGGACGACTGTTGCCGAATTGTGCGATCTTTTCCGATGCGCTCAACCATAATTCCATGATCGAAGGTATCCGCCGCTCCGGGGCGGAACGCTTCATCTTCCGCCACAACGATACCTCGCATCTCGACGAGCTGATGGGTTCAGTGGACCCTGCCCGTCCGAAGATCGTGGCATTCGAGAGCGTCTACAGCATGGACGGCGATATCGCGCCGATCGCGGAAATCTGCGACGTTGCAGAAAGATACGGTGCAATCACTTACCTCGACGAGGTCCACGCGGTCGGCCTGTACGGCCCGCGTGGCGGCGGTATTGCCGCACGCGATGGCGTGACCCAGCGCGTGACTTTGATCGAGGGAACGCTTGCAAAAGCTTTTGGGGTCATGGGCGGGTATGTCGCCGGCTCTGCTCTGCTCATCGACGTCATTCGTAGTTTTGCCGACAGCTTCATCTTCACGACCTCGCTCTCTCCCCCTCTCGCCGCCGGCGCGCTGGCTGCCGTGCGGCACCTCAAGAATGATCCGGGGAAACGGATCCAGCAACGGCACAACGTTCAAAAACTCAAAACGATGTTGCGTGCGGCTGGAATGCCGGTTCTCGACAACGAAAGCCACATCCTGCCCCTGATCATCGGTGAAGCTCACCAATGCCGCCTTACGAGCGAGCTGCTTCTCCGCGAGCACGGCATCTATATACAGCCAATCAACTACCCCACGGTGCCGCGAGGTCAAGAACGGTTGCGCATAACCCCGTCCCCTTTCCATACCGACGAGCACATGACGCATCTGGTCGACTCCCTGCTCGCCGTCCACACGAAGCTCGGCTGGCCAATCCCGCAAAAAGCGGCGTGAGACCGTCCGGGACACACCGATCCTGAACAAAGTGAGGATTTATGTTCGGCTTGACAGCGCTGGAGCTCGCGCGAATCCAATTCGGATTTACGATCTCATTCCACATCATTTTTCCGGCGATCACGATCGGGCTTGCAAGCTATCTGACCGTGCTCGAGGGCCTGTGGCTTTGGAAAAAGGACGTCGTCTATCTCGAACTCTATCGCTTCTGGTCACAGATTTTCGCCGTGACCTTCGCCATGGGCGTCGTATCAGGTCTGGTGATGGCTTATCAATTCGGCACCAACTGGAGCCATTATTCGGCATTCGCGGGAAGCATCACCGGACCACTCCTCACCAATGAGGTTTTGACGGCTTTCTTTCTCGAGGCAGGCTTCCTGGGCGTGATGCTGTTCGGATGGAAGAAAGTCGGACCAGGCCTGCATTTCTTTTCCACGATGATGGTCGCGACCGGGACGCTCATCTCGGCGACGTGGATCCTCGCCTCCAACAGCTGGATGCAGACACCGCAAGGCTTCGAAATCATCAATGGACGCGTGGTGCCGGTTGACTGGCTGAAGGTGATTTTCAACCCTTCGTTTCCCTATCGTCTGGTCCACATGACGGTGGCCGCCTATCTTGCTACCGCCCTCATTGTCGGAGCGTCCGGTGCGTGGCATCTGCTCAAGAAGCGCGACACGCCGGCCGTACGCACGATGTTGTCGATGGCGATGTGGATGGTTCTTATCGTTGCGCCGGTACAAATCGCCGTTGGTGACGCGCATGGGCTCATGACGCGCGAGCATCAGCCCGCGAAGATCGCCGCGATCGAAGGCCACTGGCAGAATCAGCCTGGCGCGAGCGTGCCGCTGATCCTGTTCGGCTGGCCTGACATGACCGCCGAGACCACACGCTATGCGCTTGAGGTGCCCCATCTGGGCAGCTTGGTCCTGACGCATAGCTGGAACGGCCAGATCGCCGGGTTGAAGGATTTTGCGCCAGAGGACCGGCCGGATTCGACGATCGTCTTCTGGACTTTCCGCGTCATGGTTGGATTGGGTTTTCTGATGGTGCTGCTCGGCTTCTGGAGCCTGTGGGTGAGGTGGCACAAGGTGCTGTTCGAATCGAGGAACTTTCTGCGTTTCGCTTTGATCATGGGGCCGGCGGGTCTGATCGCAATCCTGGCCGGCTGGATGACAACGGAAATCGGACGCCAGCCCTGGGTGGTCTATGGCGTCATGCGGACCAGCGATGCTGTTTCCAACCATTCGGCTCTCGAGCTGTCGGTGACGTTGATTCTGTTCATCGTCTTGTATACGGCCGTGTTCGGGACCGGAATCCGCTATCTGCTGAAGCTGGTGGCAAAGGGGCCGGGACCGCTCGACGGACATTTCCCTGAACCGAGCCCCGAAACCGGTCGGCCAGCCCGTCCGCTATCCGCGGTTCCCGACCGCCTCGATACACCAATCATTCTGGGAAGCGAGAGGAGATAGCGGCGATGGGAATCGATCTTCCTGTCATCTGGGCCCTGATCATTGCCTTCGGCCTGATGATGTATGTCGTCATGGATGGTTTCGATCTGGGCATCGGCATCCTGTTCCCGTTCATCCACGATCGCATTGATCGCGATACGATGATGAACACCGTCGCACCGGTCTGGGACGGCAACGAGACCTGGCTGGTGCTTGGAGGAGCAGCTCTGATGGGCGCCTTCCCGCTCGCGTATTCGGTCCTGTTGAGCGCCCTGTACCTTCCCTTGTTCTTCATGCTGGTAGGATTGATTCTGCGCGGCGTCGCTTTTGAATTCCGATTCAAAGCCGACGAAGCACACAGGCCAATCTGGGACAAAGCTTTCATCTCCGGCTCCTACCTGGCGACATTTTGCCAAGGTGTTGCGATCGGAGCCTTTATCAACGGCTTCAGTTTGTCGGGTACTACTTACACTGGCGGCGGCCTCGATTGGCTCACGCCATTCAGCGTCTTTACAGGTATCGGCCTCATCACGGCCTACGCCCTGTTGGGCAGCACATGGTTGATCATGAAGACCGAAGGTGCGCTACAGTCTCGCTTCAAATCGATGACGCGTCCGATTACGCTTGCTGTGCTGATCGCTATTGCCATCGTGAGCCTGTGGACACCCGCCGAGCATCGGGACATCGCGGCACGATGGTTCTCATTTCCCAACATTATCGTGTTTTCGCCGGTGCCGGTACTCGTCGTGATCACGACACTCGCCATTCAACATGTCATCAAGAAAGAGACGCACGCTGCACCGTTTTTCTTCGCGCTACTCCTCTTGTTTCTGGGTTACACCGGTCTTGCGATCAGTCTCTGGCCGAACATCATTCCTCCGTCGATCTCGATCCGCGAGGCCGCTGCGCCGCCGCAGAGCATGGGTTTCATCCTCGTCAGCGCGCTTTTCGTCATACCCTTCATTCTCGGCTACACCGCGATGTCATATTACGTTTTCCGCGGGAAAGTTAAGGCCGGCGAGAGCTATCATTGATGTCTGTGAAGATGACATTGCAGGTGCAGCTTCGCAGGGTCGGCTGGCTGCTTCTCATTTGGACTTCGAGCGTTCTGGCGCTCGGGGTCGTAGCGACCCTGTTCCGGGGATTGATGAAGCTTGCTGGCCTGACCGCTTGATCGTTGCGAAGCTGCGTCGAGTCGAAACGACGGACAGCGGAACCAATAGCGAAACCATCGGATAGTCTTCCAATCCCAACCGCTGCAAGAGCAAAACCTCCGTGTAATTGAGGCGCGAGTTTTCGCAGCCTAGCTTAACAGCATGCAGTCGGAAGCCGCGGCATCTGGAACAATGTCTCGATATGAGGCGCGCTCCGGACCTGCGCCAGGCGACTACGACCGAGAGAAGGACACAAAAATTCGCAAGGGATGACGAGAGGAGACAAAGATGCTCAGCAATTTCCAGTTTCGCGATTTCAGCCGTTGTACTGTCTGCGCGGGAAAGTTTGGTCTCGTCCGATATTATTCGTGGCAAACCCCGATTTGTTCAAAAAGATGCGCTGGACGGCTCACGGCTCGACGCGAAAACGATCGCAGATGGCTGATGTCCGCTACGCCGATTGCACCGCCGCGCAACAGCATCTGTGGGCCGGCCGACGCTTTCGAAAACATACCAAGGTATGCCCTCCCTCAACCTATGAGGTAGCTGGTCGACCTTCTGTTGTATGGAAAAAGAAAATGAGAGGTTCAAATATGTGGCTGTCGACGGACCCCTGGTCGATATCTCGCAAAGTCGCTGCCCGCTCAGTGAAAGTTGAGTTCCCGAGTCGGTTTTCCCCCTCCCCCTCGCGATCGACTTGGGCGCGGCCGGCCATCACCGATTGATGGTCGGCCGCCTGCGGCCAGTTTCGGCGAAGTCCGCCCGGACCAAGAGCAAGGGCTAGGTCCATCGACAGAGAGGAATTGATCGATCGCGCCACTGCGGAGTTCACGGACGAACCGGCGGAGGCGCAGTCATAGTCTGGGCAAAAAGCGAAACTGCAAATGTCCGAACAACAGTCCGTAACCCGGCAGGCTCCGCTTTCGCCGTCCGCCGTCCTGAGACGGCTCACCCTTATCGGCGGGGTCGTGTTGGCCACTGCGTTCGCGTTTGCTTACGCCGGCGGCTGGCTTACGCCTGGACGTCTTACCCCTACACGGATCGTCGAGGCGCTCAGCGAGCGCGGTGGAAATCCACTTGGCCATCGGCGTAACCACTCCAAGGGAGCGTGCTTTACCGGCGTCTTTGACGCAAACGGAGCAGCTTCGCGCTTTTCGGTCGCGCCGATGCTCGCCACGGGCCACTACGCTGTTGTTGGCCGTTTCGCCATCGCTGTCGGAGATCCGGACGCTCTCGATTTGACAGGCCGGGTCAAGAGCATGGCCATTCGCATCGTCGCACCCGACGGCCAGGAATGGCGCAGCGGGATGAACAATTCACCTGTATTCGTCGTATCCAATCCGCGCGATTTCTACGATCTGACGTTGGCCCAAGATGTCGATCCGACAACCGGGAAAGCGGACCCTGCGGCTGTGAAGCGCTTCTTCGCGACCCATCCTCAATCGTCACCATTCGCCGAGTGGGCCCAGACAGCGGCATGGACAGCCAGCTGGGCCGATCAGGACTATAACAGCCTCAACGCCTTCCGTTTTTTAGACGCCGCCCACCATAGCCATCTCGTGCGCTGGTCGATGAAAGCCACCATCCAGCCGACATCCGTTCCGCACGCTGCTCTCGCGGATATGGGGCCAAACTTTCTCGAGCGGGATTTAAACAGCCGGCTCGCACAAGGCCCTTTGACGTGGCACCTGATAGTGACCCTCGCGGAGCCGGAAGATCCCTCGAACGATGCAACGAAAGCCTGGCCATCGGGCCGGCAGGAAATCGATGCGGGGACGCTCGTCGTGGAAAAAGCAGTGGCAGAGGCCGACGGGCCTTGTCGCGACCTCAACTACGACCCAACGATTCTGCCGGCAGGCATCGCAGTTTCCGATGATCCGCTGCTCCCTGCGCGGTCGGCGGCCTACGCCAAGTCGTTCGATCTCCGAACGGCGGAATCTGCGGACTATCCACGCACTGCGCCACACGCGGGAGATCGGCGATGACGGTCTACGGAGATTCGTTTTCGCCTCTGCAGAGGGCATTGCACTGGCTGATGGCGATCATGGTGCTCGCCATGCTCTTCATCGGCGTGACGATGGTTTCCACGCTCAAGCCGCGCTTTCTTACCCTGATCGCAATCCACAAGCCGCTTGGTATCGCAATTCTTGTCCTGGCCTTGCTGCGTCTCGGCCTACGCTTGTGGCGCGGCGCTCCGCCATTGCCAAGCGATCTATCTTCAATACAGGTAGCCGCGGCCAAATTCTCGCACGCTGTGCTTTATGCGCTGTTCATCGCGATGCCGCTAGTCGGCTGGGGTATGCTTTCCGCGGGTGGCTATCCGATCGTGCTTTTTGGCTCGGTCCACCTGCCGCGAATCCTTCCCCAAGACGATCAGGTGTATGCGGTGTTACGAACGGCACACACCTTTCTCGCATATCTGTTCTTTGCAACAATCCTGGCGCACATCGCTGCCGCGTTGTTTCACGCCTTGATCCGCCGCGACGGGGTGTTTCAAGCCATGACATGGCGACGCGTTCGAGGCTGACATGACCTGTTACACTTGCAGCAGTGCATTTGACGTCCTTGTAATGCTCGCCAGACAGTCCGCATGCTCCGCCAGCATCCCACGTTGCCTGGGAGACAATGAATGACGATTGATGGCTCACGGCGCTCTACTCTTTTCGGCTTTGGATCATTGATCGTCGGCGCGAGCGTGTTCACCGCGAACCGCTCGCAGGCGGAAGCGAACCGGCAGATTTTCGCGCCCCACGCACGGAAACTTCCTGAGCTGATCGACCGCCTGCGTCGCACGCCTCGTCGGCGTGACTTCGAGACCGTCCCAATGGTTCTCCAGCATCCTGATTTCTGGGATGATGAGGCGCTGAAACAAATCATCGCCTATGACGGCGATCGCAAGCAGGTATGGGACAACACCGACATCGCGGGTCCCTGGCTCAACTTGATGCGCAACTCGCTGAATGCGCAGATCGTCTCATTCGGGCACGAGGATTTTCTTGTAACCTCCGCCACGCACGGTACGGCCCATCTCGCCCTGTTCGATGAGTCAATCTGGGCTAAGTACGAACTCGGCGTCCTTACCGGCACCAGGTTCACGGCCAATACGTCGATCGCGCCCAAGATCGCACCGGCTGGTTTCACGGAAAACGAGAATCCCGAAAGCATATTCGGCACGGCCGGCAATAACATCCTTACCTTGCAGGAGCGCGGCGTCATCTTCCTGGCCTGTCATAATGCGATCTGGGAGGTCGCTGCCAAGCTCATCAAATCGGACAGAAATCCTGACAACAAATCACACGAGGCGATTGCAGCCGAACTGACTAACCATCTGATCGACGGTGCGGTGCTTACTCCGGGAGTCGCCGCAACGATTGCGGAGCTTCAGCAGGCCGGGTTTCACTATGCGGCGTGAGACACACGCATACACGGCAGGCTTCGCGCCATCCTCGCTGCTCAACTGATGCATTCCTCTTGGCAAGCGTCCCTTGTGAGGGGCTGCGCAGGTGCCATCACAATTACTAATCCCTACGCAAAGACGATCCGACGTCGCATCACGAACGGCGCGAGCAAGGTATCGACTTCGTTCGCGATTACCTCGTGCTTGTGCTCCGGGACGCGAGTGATCTTCACGGTGGCGATGCTGCCGTGGCTCTCATGCGGTCCTACCTCAACCTCGCAATCGATGCCCGTTTTCGCCAGAGGATCAAGAACGCTTGAGAATACACGTCTGGCCGCATCCCAGCGAAGCTGAGGCTTGAATATCTTGCCGACGCCGGTAAGTGGCATCAGGTCAACTTGGATGATCTGCACGGGAACAGCGGCGCGCTCGGGCGCGTGCTCGCGAACCCAAGCTTCCAGCTCGCCCGGCGTGACGGTTGCACCTGGTTTCAATTGGACGTAGCCCACCGGCAGCTCTCCGGCGTACGCGTCCGGCTGGCCTACTACGGCGGCTAAACCGACGGCAGGATGCTGAAACATGATATCTTCGATCGCGCCGGGATCGATGTTGTGGCCGCCGCGGATGATGAGATCCTTGGCCCGGCCGGTGATCCAGAGGTATCCATCCTTGTCGAGACGACCTAGATCTCCTGAGTTGACCCAAATCTCGTCCACAAACGCGCCAACGTTGTGGACGTCGTTGAGATAGCCACGGAAGACGCCGGGTCCAGCCATGACCACGACCCCAATCTCGTCAGCTTCACAGTCCCGCTCGACGCGGTTATTGGCATCGAGCTTGACTATGCGAACACGGCTATAGGGAACTGGAAAACCGACAGACCCGAGATGAGCGTGACGATCCGGATAGGCCATGGTGTGGACGCTTGAGGTCTCGGTCATGCCATAGACCTCGAGAACCGGGATCTTGAGCCGCTCCTCGATCATCTTACCGACCGATACAGGTATGGCGGATCCGCCGCCGGCTACATATCGCAAGCTTGAGACGTCTGCATTGCCTTGTGGGATAGCGAACGTTGCGGCCAGAACCGTTGGGACGCTCGCCAGGGTTTCGGGTCTAAAACGTTCGACAAGACGCCAGACGTTTTTAACGGCAGCCGGGTTGCGCCAGCCGGCAGGCGATAGAACCACCAGACAGTTGCCCGCGGCCAAATTACTCAAGGCCTGGGTGAGCGCACCGCCGACGTGGAAGAGCGGCAGGCCGAAAAGCAGATTGCTGCCGGGCTTCGACCTGAGCAAGAGATTGCATGCCCAGGCTTGATAGACTTGATTCGCATGCGTGTGGCGGGCGAGCTTCGGCGTGCCGGTCGTGCCGCCTGTATGAAAGTATGCTGCCGTCTGCTCGCAGGAAAACCGCCTGTTGCTTATCAGCCTGTCCGAAGGTTGCTCCTTGAGGAGATCGCTGAAGGAATAAATGTTGTTCGCGGGATCGCCGGAGCCATGGACCTGCACGATGGCCCTCAGGCTCTTCAGTTTGCCGCGGACTTGTTCCACCTTTTTCCATATGTCCGTTCCAGGCACCGGGCCAAGCGCGACAAGGACCGTGGTGCGCGCGGCCTCCAGGATTTCCGCGATTTGATGCGGTTCCAAAAGCGGATTCACGGGGTTGGCAATACCGGCGGCTTCAGCGCCGAACAGCGTGATAAAGGCCTCCGGCAGAAGTGGAAGCAGGAAGCTAACCACGTCGCTTCCGGTGGTTCCGAGTGCGTGGAACATATTCGCGGCTTGGGTTACGCGCGCGACAAAATCGCGGTGGGAAATAACGATCGGCGTTTCGGCCGGGTCGGCGTCGAGGAGGAATTGGATCGCGGGAGCATCGGGATTTCTAGCCGCGCCCAGCTTGATGGCATCGTAGGTGGTCTGGACGGAAATGCGATCACCGAGGGGGACCTGTTCGAAGGCGCGGACGTCGGCTTCCGAAGCAAACGTCGGATAGTTGTTGCCGATCAATCGATCGAGCGTGTGTATGCCCGCCATTTTTCCGCCTCCGGTCTATCGTTTGCACCGCTTGTTCAATTGAACCATCAACGAAACGTTTGATCGACCTCGGCCTTACCTCAACAGCCGCCGAGACGGCCACCGCGCATAACACGCAATTTAATAGGGACCCGCGGATCGCGAACCTACATCAATTTTTGGGGCCGGCCCAATTGAGGTTTCGTCAGCGCCGCCCACCGGCCGGCACCCTTATGCCCGAGCGGTCGGGTCTTGCCTGGCGACGAACGGCTGCCGGAGTCAGTGCCAAGCCCGTGCAATGCGCCCTTGCGATCATAGCCTATCGAAAATGGGTTGGTGGACCCCGTGGATATCAAGCCCTTGTTTGGTCTCGTCGGTGTCCTCATCGCAGCGATGACGTCTGAGTTCAACGATCAGGTCACGGCCCTTGCGTTGATAGACGTTCGAGGCGCGCTCGGTATCGGTCACGATTCCGGAACCTGGATCGAAAGCCTGTACGTGTGGGCGGAGATCGTCGGCATGGCGATCTCGCCATGGTTGGCAACGACCTTCACACTAAGGCGCTGGACACTCTTTGCGATCGCACTCTGCGGAGCCTCGAGCGTTCTGATCCCGTTCAGTCCTGATGTTGAGGCGATCTATGCTCTGCGGCTACTCCAGGGGCTCGCAGGAGGCCTGCTGATTCCTCTCGTAATGACCACGGCTCTTCGCGTCCTCACGCCGAACATCCGGCTGTACGGCCTGGCCGTCTACGCTTTGACCGCAACCTTCACGCCCGCGTTGGCCGCGACGACGACTGCGCTTTGGGTAGACATCGTGCACTGGCGCTTCGTGTTCTTGCAGGCTGTCCCACTTTGCTCTCTAGCCGGAGTTCTCGTCTGGTATTGTCTGCATCAGGATCAGCCGAAATACGAACGGCTCCGAATGCTGGACTGGCGCGGCGTGCTGCTTCTGGTGATCGGGACCGGAGCCCTGAGCACCATGTTGTACCAGGGAGATCGGCTGGACTGGTTCAACTCAAGGCTGATCTGCGTCTTGGCGCTGGTGAGCGCCTTGGCCATCCCGTTGCTGCTCGCCAATGAGTGGTTTCACCCCTTGCCGCTTCTCAAGTTGCAGATGCTCGGCCGGCGCAACCTTGCCTACAGCGCGTTCGGCCTGTTCCTCTTTTTGATCATCAGCCAATCCGGTTCGACGGTGCCCTTGCGTTACTTGCAGGAAGTTCAGGGTTACAGACCGTTGCAATCCAACCTGATCACGCTGGAGATCGCGGCATTGCAACTCCTGATGCTGCCGGCCATGGCGCTGTTGCTGGACTACAAGCGGGTCGATTCGCGTGTGGTCAGCTTGGTCGGGTTGGGATTGATTCTCGCGTCCTGCATTGGCTCGTCCTTTCTCACAATCTATTGGAACCGTGATCAATTCTATTTATGGCAACTGCTGCAAGCCATCGGTCAGCCGATGGTGATCATGCCGCTACTGATGATGTCCACCAATACCGTTGCCAACCCGGCAGAAGGTCCTTTCGCGTCCGCTCTGATCAACACGTCGCGCGCCGTCGCCGAGGCAACGAGCGCATGGTTCCTGGAGTTGGTTGGTCGCTGGCGTAATGCACTGCATTCCGACCGCATCATCGACGAGGTTGGCCAGGACCGCTGGCGGGTGATCCAGAGCAACGGCGTGCTGCCACAGTATCCAACGCCGTTGACCCCAGGCGGCTTGCCGCGCGCGCCAGGCAGTCTTGAAGCCTTCGGACATGCCGTAGAGCAGCAGGTGGCAATTTTGTCCGCGAGCGATACCTTTCTGATCCTCGGAGCACTCACGGTGTTCTTGATGGTCGTGGTCATGACGTTGCCGGTCCGCACCATGCCGCCGCGTATCCACTTTGCAAAGCAATAGGAAGTCGCATGGCAAACGATATCGCAGAACTCGAGATGCGACCCGCCGAGGCCATGAGCAATGAAAAGCCGGACCTCGCTCGGATGCGCGAAAACGACGATGAATCTCGCCCCAAGGATGTACTGTCGCATGACAGGGTGGAGCAGGAAATCGATGAGCTTCAAATCGATGAGCTTCTTGCGCCTCGGCCGCGCTGGCCGTTGCTGCTGGTCGGACTCCTCGTAACGATCTTCGCAGCGATCGTACTCTTCATCATTTTTCGGCCGCGCCCGGACGTCCGGACCAGCGATGCCTATGTGATGGTCCACTACGCCACGATCGCACCGCGAATCTCCGGTCAGATCGCCACGGTGCCAGTTGACGATAATAATGTCGTCAAGACCGGACAGGTGCTCGCAACTCTCGATCCCCACGACAACGAGACCGCCTTGGAATCAGCCGAGGCGGCCGTCATGCGCGACAAATCGCAACTCGATGAAGTCTCGACGACGGTGTTACGCCAGCCGTCGATCATAAAAGAGCAGCAGGCTGCCGTTGCATCCGCGCGCGCCAAACTCGCTTTTGCGCAGGACAACGCGCGCCGCTTCGGTAACCTCGCCACGACGGGCGCCGGCTCGATGCAGGAGCACCAGCAGGCCGACACCACGCTTGCACAAGATCAAGCCGCGCTGGATGGCGTTGAAGCGTCGCTCGATGCAGCAAACCGGCAATTGGACGTACTCAGGGCACGGAGGTCTGCGACAGAAGCGGCCCTCAAGGCCGATGACGCTCAACTTGCTCAGGCCAGGCTCAATCTTTCTTATACGCAGATCACGGCGCCGATCGACGGCATGGTCGGCGAGCGGTCCGTGCAGGTCGGGAATTATGTCAGCCCCGGCACGACGTTGATGACGGTCGTGCCGCTCGATCAGGTCTATATCGAAGCAAACTACCGCGAAGTCGATCTGCGGCACGTCCGCGGCGGACAGTCCGTAACGATCCATGTGGACGCCTACGATATCGACCTCAATGGAATGGTGGTCAACGTCCCAGCGGCCTCCGGTGCCGCCTTTGCACCCATCGCGCCCAACAACGCCACCGGCAATTTTACCAAGATCGTGCAACGGCTGCCGGTCAAGATCGTGGTGACGCCCGGGCAGCCCTTGGCTAAACTCCTGCGCGTCGGCTTGTCAGTCGAGACCACTATCCACACGGGGTTGGAGGACATCGTGGGCGAACAACGCAGATCAAGCGACCGCGTGACCGGGCACTGACTTGTGCGCACTTTGCGATTTGTGCAGTACATTTCCGGCCCGACGTTGGCTCTCGGGCTGATCGGTTGCACCGTCGGACCGGACTATCAGACCCCGGAGGTAAGAGAAGCACCCAGGCGGTCGATGCCGGATGGTGGAAACGTGCCCAGCCGGACGGTCGAGGGCGCGGTCGACATCACCTGGTGGAAGAGCTTCCGGGACGTCGAACTATCCTCGCTTGTCGAAAGGGTGGCGACCCAAAATCTAGACCTCAAGACCGCGGCTGAGCGCGTGGTCCAGAGCGTGTCGCAGCGCCGGATCGCAGCCTCTCAGGGACTGCCGAATATCGAAGGGCAATCATCCGCTACCTACAATCGGCAAAGCCCGAACGGCACGCTCTCTTTGCTCACGCCTGCACCGGGCGCCCCTTTGGAATACGGCCTGTTTCATGATGGCTTGACGTCGTCATGGCAGTTGGACCTGTTCGGCCGCGTTCGGCGAGCTGTGGAAGCCGCCGACGCCAACACCCTGGCGGCTGTGGAGATCCGACATGGCGTCGCGCTCGCGGCCGTCACAGAACTGACCCAAAGCTACATGCTGTTGCGCGGGACACAGAACCGCCTTCAGATCGCGAAGCGCAATCTCCACCTCGCCGAAGAGAATGTGGAGCTTGTGAATGCGCGTTTCCGTAACGGCGTCGCCACCACGCTCGACATGGCGCAAGCCCGGGCTCAGCAGGCCACCATCGCCGCAACCATGCCCCCGCTCCGCGCCCGCGAGGCCGAGCTCATCAACGCCATCGGACTGCTGCTGGGCGAGGCTCCGCGCGCGCTCGAGTCCGAGCTGCGCCGCCCTCAGACAATTCCGCGCGTGCCCCGCAAGGTTCCGGTGGGCTTCCCTGGAACGAACATACGCGGTCGGCCGGACATACGCGAGGCAGAGGCGCGGCTGCACGAAGCTACGGCGCAAACGGGCGTCGCGGTGGCGAACTTCTACCCTGACGTGACATTGAACGGAGCCGCGGCAGTCGAAAGCCTGCAGCTTGCCAATCTGTTTACCCCGACGTCGGCCGCATTCGCGGTGGGGCCATCGTTTTCGATCCCGATCTTCGAAGGCGGGCGGTTGCGCGGGGCCCTGGCTTTAAGCGAAGCTCGACAGCGGGAAGCGGCGATCTTCTTTCAAGAAACGGTCTTGCGGGCCTGGAAGGAGGTCGACGACGCCCTGACGGCGTATCGCGAAGCGCAGCGCAGGCGTATCGATATCGCCCGCGCCGTTGCGGAAAATCAGTCCGCTCTGCAAGCTGCACGGCAACGCTACTCGGAAGGTGCGACCAACTTCCTGGACGTCACCGCGACACAAGCCCAGTTGCTCCAGAGCGAGAACGACCTTTCAGACAGCGATACGCAGATCGCAACAGACCTGGTCAATCTTTATCGCGTCCTCGGAGGTGGATGGGAAATCGCAGATGGTGCGGACGGCGTCGGATTCAGACGTGAATGAAGCTTGGCGGAGCCTAGCTTCATCAACGACCCGGCCAAATACAACCCTGAGTTCAAGTTGAACCGGGCCGAGCCTGATCAAGATGACATTATGCCTGACGTGCCGCATCCAGAGCCGGCTATCATTCTTGACGACCGCAACGTCGACCGTATGCTGGGAACCGATCGATATCGCCCCACGTATGGGAAGCCCCGTCGGTTCGACCTTGCAGAGGCGATGGACCTGCGTATCCGCGCTGCGGAGGGTTCTGCCGCCTCTTTTGAATATTTGCGCTGAGATCGCGAATGGCGCGTTTCAGGTCGTACTGAAAGATTGGAAGTTGCCGAATGCCAATCTTTGGGCCTGCCTCCGGTGGGACGAGCCGGCCGGATAACTGCTTGATCATGACGGGCGTAAGCGATGACCGAATCCGGCAAACCGTGGCTGGCAAGGCAAAGGGGCTCGGCCTATGCTATCGCAATCCTTTCGGTCGCAATTGCAGTCGCCGTGGCTGCGATCATGTCCAACTTCCTTGCGACTGAGCCTATCGGATTACTTCTGCTCAGCGCCGTGATCGCCACAGCATGGCTTGGTGGTTTCGGCCCGGCACTTCTGGCAATCGCGCTGGCGTTTCTTGCCTTGCAATACGACATCGTGCCACCGGCCGGTTTACTCGTTTTGAAGAAAGACCTTCTCGAAGTGGACATCTCGGAAGCACCGCGTTTCGGGTTGTTCGTCACCGTATCCCTTGTTGTCTCTTTCGCAATTGCTGCGCACGGCAACGCGACAAAAGCTCTTCGACATTCGCGCGATGAGCTGCAGGCGTCGATCGAAAGTCTGAGGCACACCGTATCCGCACTGCGGAAGACCGAAATGTATCTCACCGAGGCGCAACGGCTGAAAGAAACCGGCAGCTTCGGATGGAATATCACACGTGGGGAGATTTTCTGGTCAGACCAGACCTATCGAATCTTCGGCGTGGACCGCGCAACGAAGCCGACCCTCGAACTGATCTTGCAGCAAACGCATCCCGAAGATCGCACCGCTGTACAAGGGATAATTGACCGTGCGACAGGCGATGAAAGGGATGTTGATCGTCAGTATCGGCTATTGCTGCCGAGCGGTTCACATCAGTATCGGCTCTTGATGCCGGACGGCTCGGTGAAGCACATCCATCTTCTGGCCCACGCTACGAAGAACACGTCGGGGGAGCTCGAACTTTTCGGAGTCCTGACGGATGTGACGGCCGCGAGGGAATCCGAGCGGAAATTGAGGCTTAGCGAGGCTTATCTGGCCGAGAGCCAGCATCTGAGCCATACAAGCAGTTTCGCCTGGGATGAACGTCGAAAAGAGTTCATCTATGTCTCCGATGAACTCCTTCATCAGTTCGGCTTTGAGCAGGAGCAGGAATCCCTGGTGCTGAGGAATTATTATGATCGCATCCATCCGGAGGATCTGCCCAGCCTGATCGATACAACCCGACGGTCCGTCATCGACAAGACGGACTTCGATGTCCACTACCGGATCAGACTTCCGGATGGAATAACAAAACACGTCCGAACGGTCGGGCACCCTGTCCTCGACAACGAGGGCGAGGTGACCCAGCTGGTTGGGACAAACATCGATATCACCGAGCAGTGCGAAGCAAACGAAGAACTGCAAAGGGCGCTTGACGAGATCAAGACATCTCAAGATCATCTTCAACTGGTCATCGATACAATTCCGACCCTGGTTTGGCGCGCCGCAACCGACGGCGTTCCCGATTTCCTCAATAAACAAGCCCTCAAGTACACGGGCCTCGCCGCGGGCGAGATTGAGCTGGACTGGCGTCGTGCCTTTCATCCAGACGACAAGAAAGACGTGTTCGTGAAGTGGGCCGCCATCCGGGAATCCGGCAAGCGGGGCAGCCTTGAGGCCCGGCTCCTGCGGTTTGACGGCGGGTATCGATGGTTTCAGTTTGATGCGGAACCGCTCCGCGATGAGTTGGGTAACATCGTCAAATGGTACGGATCAGCCACCGATATCGAGGAGCGCAAGCTGGCTGAGTTGTCGCTTCGCGAAAGCGAGCAGCGCTTTCGCGATTATGCCGAAACGGCCTCGGATTGGCTCTGGGAAACCGGGCCGGATCACCGGGTCATCACGATATCGGAAAACATCAACGTCGCTGGCCTGCCCAGCTTCCGCCTGCAAGGCGTGACGCGATGGGAGGTCGCATCCGATCTTGAGACCGAGCCGGAAAAATGGCGTCGGCATCGGGAGGCGCTTGATGCCCACCGGCCGTTTCGGGATTTCGTTTACGGTGTCATCAACGACAGCGGCGCTCAAGTTTACATCCGAACCAGCGGCAAGCCGGTATTCGACGTTGAAGGTCGTTTCCTTGGCCACCGCGGCACGGCCGCCGACACCACTGCGTCGATACGCGCGGAGCAGGCAGAAAAGGCCCTTCACTTGGCGCACGCGGAGCTCGCGCACGTCACACGCGTGACCATGCTGGGCGAACTCACGGCATCGATTGCCCACGAGGTCAACCAACCGCTTGCTGCCGCCGTTGCCAACGGGCAGGCATCGCTACGTTCGCTTAAAGGTGAGCAGCCCGATCTTGCCGCCGCGCGCCGCTCGCTGGAATGGGTGATCAATGACGGCTGCCGTGCCAGCGATGTGGTTCGGCGTGTTAGGGCGCTTGCAAAAAAGTCCTACATGGAAACAGTTCCGCTCGACCTCAATCAGGTCGTCAATGAGGCCATCAGGCTTGTCGAACGCAGGTTGATCGAGCATGGGGTTTTGCTCAAAACCGAACTGGCGCCTGCATTGCCCAAGATTCTTGGCGACCGGGTTCAGCTGCAGCAGGTGGTCATCAACCTCTTTATGAACGGAATCGAGGCCATGGAGCCGATCACCGATCGGACGGGCGAGCTCTTGATTCGATCCGGTAGCGACGATACCGGCCATGTGGTCCTGAGTGTCACCGACAATGGAATAGGCATTTCGACTGAAAACGCCAACCGTCTGTTTAACGCCTTCTTCACCACCAAATCGAGTGGACTTGGCATCGGGCTGTCGGTCTGCCGATCGATCATGGAAGCCCACGGCGGACGCATGTCCGCACTAAGCAATGAGGGTCGTCCCGGATCCACGTTTCGACTCGTCCTGCCCCTGCACCGCGAGGTTGTTTGATGACCCGGCAGCGCGGCGGTTTCACAGCGTATCGCACCGGCACGTGACGCGTCGACGCGCACTAACTCACGATGCGCTGTCCGTGCCCGCCGGCAAAGTAAACTGAAACAAGGAGCCGTGAGGCACGGTTGCGGCGGCCCACAACCGGCCACCATGGGTTTCAACGATCGAACGGCAGATCGACAATCCCATGCCAA
>Ga0210389_10000996_pt1 | contig 23835 bp, 22 predicted proteins | sample IncBWH28OmetaG_FD_160127 | JGI IMG/M metagenome (GOLD analysis project Ga0210389, IMG submission 160127) | Forest soil microbial communities from Barre Woods Harvard Forest LTER site, Petersham, Massachusetts, United States - Inc-BW-H-28-O ...
GGACTCCTGTTGGACTCCAGAGAGGGGGTGAGAAGGAATCTGGGGTTCGTAACTCTTTGAGGAATTTGGTCGGGCCGCCGGGATTTGAACCCGGGACCTCTTGCACCCCAAGCAACAAATATCAATCACTTACAGACGATTGTTACTGAAAACAAAAGACTTATGCTCAGGTGATTTGGACGCCAAATGGACGCCACAACATCAAAAAAGGCCGTTTGGACTCCGCGAGGACTCCACGAATCCTCCGTGCTGGAGGTTTCCTTCAGGCGCTGGTGTGAAGTAGCGGGTATGCGGCGGTGTGAAGTAGCGGGAGGTTTTCTGGTCCGTAGATCATCATGCCGATCGAGGTCACCGCGCCGATGACATCGACACCCGCCAGCGCGATCAGGATCGCGCGAAGCAAGTACGTGATCGCCGACCGTCGCAGCTTCCTCCCCAACCATTTCTCTGGATCGTTCAGAATCTGAATGTGATCGCTTTGTCCTGGCGTCGTGCCGATCGCCAGATTCAGCGACGGGTGTATCCCAGATATCGAATCCGTGAGGCCGAGACGGCTTTCAATCACAGTCTTTTTCACTATAGTTCGCCGATAGTATTCATGATTTCGCATTATCGAGATTGACCCGATGATCGAGGTCCCGCAGCCGAGCGCATACAGCAGTGCGATGAACAGATACACAGCAGGCGGATTATTAAGCTTCAGAAGGCCCGTGGCAACCGTCAATATGGCGCTGTTGAGCACAAGAAAATATGTGGTCCGGTCCCACCCGAGCCGGACTTCAAATCGATATTCCTCCAAAGCGATTTTGTAGAGGTCGAGAAGATTCTTCTCAGCGGGAAGAGGATCATCCACGGCGATCTATTCCGCGGACCGCAACGAACGATAAAAACGGAATACCTGAAGGAATGTTGGAGTGAAGATCCGGCTGCCACTCGCGATCATTCGGCGGATTTCAGGAATCGAAACAAACTCAACCTGATCGATATGCGAGGGGTCGTAGTTGAAAGGGCCTTCGTTAAACGATTGGAACACGCTGATGAACTTCAGGCATCCGTCATCAACCATTTCCGTCTTCCCGAGCGGAAAGAGCAGAAAGTCAGAAATGCCGAGTTCCTGCCTGACTCGCCGCTGCGCAGCCTGCAGGTAGTCTTCAGAGCTGAAGAGGTATGAGGCCACTGACGAGCCCCACGTCCCCGGATTTCGATGCCGGTTGAGGGCCAGGCGTTGAAGCAACAGCTCTCCTCGCGAGTTGAATATGAAAACGTGGGATACGCGAAAGTTGGCGTGCTTCTGGAATACTTCGGCACGCGGAATGACGCCAACCGGGGTGTCGGCTTGATCGACCACGTCGATGATCATCGCGTCGCCAACTGCGGTCATTTGAATCTTCCGTAAACACGGCAGTATACTTCCCTGCGTGTGTGTAGTTAACTTGTCATCAAGTTTACTTGACGAATCGAAAACGTGTCAAGTAGGCTGGACAGTATACGTGCCAGCGACCCGACCAGGTGGAGACTTGCGGTTACGCGCGGCTGAGCTGATTATCGAGAAGCTGAAGAGCCTTTCGATCAGCCAAGCTGCCCGGGATCTGAAAGTCAGCCGGCAAGCCGTCTATGGCTTCAGGGACGGAACGTACTGCCCTTCATTGGCTGTGATCCAGCGCGCCTGTGAGGTCTGGAACCTCGAATTCGGCTTTCGTGGAATGATGATTTCGAAGAACAGTTTCAAACCGAAACGAGCATCGAAAACTTATCAAAAGCCAGATCAAGAAGTGCAACGCAGCTTTTTCGAGTTGTGGGAACAACTCCGGGATCAGCGTATGACGGTGGTGCGCGCCCGTCATGTCGATGGTGCTGTTGAGATGACTTTACGAATCTCCATTCCAGCCTGAACCGGCCGGCCGCAAACTGAAATCGAATCGGGACTACTGGACAAGAGCCATCGTCGGCACCGTAGTTGTCACGATTGGGGGAGCGGGCGGTGTTGTCGGTGCTGAGATAGCCGTGATGGCAGCATTCGTGGCGTCAGATAGTTTCTCCTGTATGCGCCGGGTCAGCTCATTCTGCCGCTCGGGTGTGACGAACGTATATTCTCCCGTCATCTCAAGATCACTGTGCCCTGCGATTTTTGACGCTTCGATCGCGCTGCCGCCAACCTGCTGACGCCACGTTATGTTTGCTCGTCGGAATGAATGAGGCCCCAGCCCCTCAAAATCACACCCTTCCGCCTCCGCAGCCTGGTGAAGTGCGTCCCGAACTCCGGAATCCCATAGCGGCTTCCCAGGCGCCCGTTTCTGCGGAAAGACAAAATCTTCCGTCGAAGCTCTGGCGGCGAGAACAGCAAACCGGGGAGCGAGATCGCCGATACCCAGCATCCGTCGACTGTTTTCTGTCTTCGGCCGTCCAACTTCCTGGTGCCAGACTCGCTGCTCGATCTTCACGGTCGCGTCGAGCAAGTTCACGTGTTTCCACTTCAGGCCAAGCACTTCCGATATCCGCGCTCCCGTTGCGATGCACGTTTCGATGATCAGTTTGTACGGTTCCTCAAGCCGGGCCAGCATGCGGGCAGTCTCGTCGAAAGAGAGGATTCGGCGTTCCCGTTTGCAATGTTTCCTGCCCAGCTTCGCGCGGCTGGACGGACTGCGCTTCCCTTCTTCCCACAGCCCATGACCCTCGGCATGGTTATAGATCCTGGTCATGATCGCCCGGACGCCGTGCATCGTCCACCACGCATCGAAAGTCGTGTGCAGCCAGTCTTCGACGGCCTTGGGTTGGATCTGGTTCAGGCGCAGCGAGCCCCATTTCGGGACGATATACTCGCGGAGGTAGAACTCCTCTTTCTCTCGTGTGGGACGGGAGATTTGGTGTTGGCGTGCGAGGTATCCGGTCTTATACATCTCCGCCACAGCACCGAACAGCGCGACGCCCGTACTGGCCACCTGCTGGACCGCAGTCTCCGTCGTCGGAGCATTTAGATGCGCCAGGAATTTGTCACGCTCGATCTCGGCCTGTTTCTTCGTGATCGCGCCGTCGCCTTTGCTTGGCCCGATCTCGTGATACTTGCGAAGCGTTTTGAGGGAGCCATCCGGCTGGATTTCGTCGGCCCGATACCGGAAGATCCACGGCCATCCCGTCCGATCCTTCCGTGGCTTTACCTGAGGATGTTGAACGCGCGCTTTCACTCGCAGGCCCCCGGCCAGCACGAGGAGGTTAGCTTCGGTCGCGAGCATCATTCAAGTCCAGGATTTCTCCGGAGCTCTCTCCTGTTTAGAGAACCCGACAAATCCGACAAATCGGGCCGAAACCATTGATCCCATTAGGGGAGTCGTTGTCGGGTAGTCCCCGAAACCCGACATCCAACCCGACAAATCGCCAACCAAAACCCGACAAATCATTCGTCACCAAACCCGCTGGCTTCGTCTGATGCCGCTGGGAGAATCGTCTCGCGCCGGAGGTGAAGGACTTCTTTTTTGGCGCTACAAATGGTCTTTCGAACGGTTAATGTTTCGCGCTTCTCATCTACTGAGGCGAGCATTCCCTTCTCACGCAAGCGCTTTTTCAGAGTTGCCAACGAAACGGTGAGGATCTCGCCCAACTCCCGCCCGGCGGCCTGCACCACCTGGAACGCCGCGACCGGGTCGATGTACAAATCATCTCCCTCGATCCAGCCGACACGTTTGCCGCGCGCACCCCAAACGCCGCCATCCTTCCTCCAACCACACGCATCCGGCATCGATTCGGGTGTGGAGCCGTTGCGCGCAGCCAGATGCGCCTGCCCCGAGGAAAGGCACGATTGAAGCACCCCGACAAAACAGGCCGCCGGCTCAGCCGTGACGTGATGTTTCAGTTGCTCACGCGCCACGCCGCGAAGCGCCCGCCAGCACTGATTCCGCAGCCGCTCAGCATCCTCCTCATCGATCGCGTCCGAGATGTGAGCAAACTCAAGGAACAACTCAAAGGCCGCCTGCAGGCCGCCGATGATATCCGGCGTCCGGGCATGAATTGTTTCGCCCTTTGCGGTGTCTCGAAGTTCCGAGCTTCTGGCTGCGAATGTCTGGTGTCCTTGTTCATAACAGCCAGCCAGCCACTGAACAAAGCCACCCATCGCCATGGCATACTCGCCACTCGCAGCGATATGCTGCTGGGTGGTCAGGGTCGCCGAATCGATCATCCCTTTCGAAATATCGAGGATCAGCAGGCGGGCTCGAATTGAATGGCCGCGGGGAACATCTTCCCCAGTCGAGAGGATCAGCCCGCGGGGCGGCTTTTGCTCCCGCAGCCTGGCGTTCGAATCGAGACGCCCGCGACCAGACGAGTTTCCGGCCGCGCGGAATATTCGCTCGGCGGTCGCCTGGTACCGGGCGGCTTCACTTGGATTGCCGGGAGGAACGAAGTCGTCGATGACAACGAGCGTGTCCTTGGCATGGAAGAGCAGCATTTCCAAAGAATTTCCTGTTGAGGACCACGATGCCGGCAGATTGCGGCTCGTCATTCCGGAACCGAAGAATTGCTGGGCCAGCGCCGCGAGTTCGCTCTTGAAGGCGCCGGTCTCACCGACCAGATGCAGCGAGAAGTCCGCTCCGCCGAGCACGGAGCGACATACGGCAGTGAGGAGAGGGAAGCTGATGCTTGGAGGGCAGAGATCGATAAGCTTTAAAGCCGCCCTTATCGAGCCACCAAGCGCACACGGCGTGGGCGGCAGGCGCAACTCATAGCGGGACAATGAGCCGGGAAGCTGCACTTCTATGCCGGGAACGGCGCCTGCCGTTCCAATGCAACCGCCGGCGTAGAGATAGCACCAACTCCCATCGACTTGCCGCCATCCGCTGTGGGTATAGATCCGCCGTTCGATCACTTCCGACGAACAAAGCTGAATTGCAGCTCGTGCGTGCTCCTTTTGACTGGGGAACGTAGTCGCCCGAGATCCCATTTGCTCGATCGGCCATTCCATGGCGGCAAACCCCGTCGAAGGAACGGTGAGTTCATGAGTCTGCCCGCCAACTACACATCTCAGCCTGAAGTCACGCTTCGTCTCAACTCCATCATCGAGACAGAGGTTCTCAGTAATGCGCGCTTCAAAGTTCGCCACCGGAATCTCAATGAGTTCCTCGTTGCGAGTAACGAGGCGCCAGATTCCGCCCTCGCCCATGCGGTATTGCGGCGGAGCAGCGCTCTTCACCACCATGTCCGCGTCCGGCTTGTCAATCAGATTCAGGACCGCGTCTGGTCCGTGCAGGGCCAGAAAGTCATCGATCCCATTGACACCGCAGTCCTCGGGAAGATTTATGAGCCGTATCTCTGCGTTGCGGGCACGGAGTTCGCGAGCTATGCCTCTCCGCGCCCCCTTCACGCTGTCATTGGTGTGAACATTGGCATCGAAGAGAATCGCCACCGACCGCTTCAACCAGGGGATTCGCTCAATATCCGGGATAGGACCTTTGAGGGTAAGCCGCTCTCCGTTGGGGCCGCCCGCCTTTCCGGTAACTCCGCGCCAGTTCCAGACCCCTGGAAGCGCGATGGGAATGAAACGCGGGCGATCCGTCCCGTGGTGAGCCAGTCTCTGAAGTGCGAGAGCCTTCTTTTCGCCTTCCACGATTACGACCGGTATCGCAACATCGATCAGTTGCTCGACCGTTACTCCCGACGGGATGAAGAGCCGGTTTCCGGAGCCAGGCGCGCCGAGGTATTTTTTGTCGGGCTTGAGGACCCCATTTTTGTCCCGACGCCATTCATGGTTATCGCGGCGTATGCGGTAATTGTTTGGGCCAGTTTCACCCGGCCACAAATATGGAATGAGAATGCCATCGCAGTCCATGTGGCCCTTGCGTCCAACGATCTGCCGCGCTTCATCACCGATTACGCGGCGCAGCATGGCCTGATCGGCAATCTCGCGCGAGATCCACGATTTCTCCAGCGACTCATAGTCTGCGGGCGTCAGCCCCTGGCCCCAGTTCAATGAGCGCGAGACTTCGGGCGAAGCAGTCACTGCGCACCTCGTCGGCCACCGGTTTGGCCAGCTGGAGTCGGCGCTTGCCTCTGACGGGATGGCAGGCCAAGCGCGTCGGCGATGGCCAGACTGATCGCCCGGGCTTTGTTTCTTGCGGACGCTCGGCCGACTCGCTCGGGTAGCGGCACCTCGGCTATAAAGATGCCGGTGCCCAACGCAGTGAGCGAGTACTGTTTGGTCAGCGCATCCGCCAGGCGGAAGGCGTCGCGGATATCGATAAACGGACGGAAGCGCGAACGACGAATCCAGGTTCGTCCCCCCGTCATAAACCGGTCTGGCGCTGCGCGCCAGCCAAAGACTCGCTCAACAAGCTGATCAAGCAGGAGGCGATCGGTCACTCGCCCTCCGCTGCGGGCAACTGTTCACCCTTCGACTGCATCTCGATCCAGGCAATTACGCGGTTTTGGCCATAGCGGACGAGGTGTCCCTGAATGCGGTACCAAGGCGGCCCGACACCGCGACGACGCCATGCGGCAAGCGTGCTCCGCTCAACACCAATCACCCGCGCCAATTCTCGCGGGGAAAGGAAGGCCTGATCCGCGAGGGCGGCCCCCTTTGATTCTGGTCCGATCAACTCCTTCTCGCGCCTCATGTGGCAACGATAAAGTGGACCAGCGTCCAAATTAGTAGTCGAAAATCGCCGAAAACAGTCTAAACAGCCATTCCCGCAGGTAAAATGCTAACCGCGGCGGCGTTCCGGCATGGGCAAATCGCGCGGATGCAGATCCGCTGGTTTGCATTCGCATGCCGCCGCGACCGTTGCGTATGTCTCGTCGGAGACCCACCGCTTTTCCTCTGTGATCGCAATCAACGTGTCCTTGGAGATGCCAATCCGGGCAGCAAATCGTTCGGATGAACGGATCTGCTTTTTGAGCTTTGCTGCAAATACAATATCTTTCGGGCTGCGCCGCTCCGGCACATTGTGCTTGTCCGATTCCTTTCCTGCGTCTGACTCGACCGGCGTGGGTCTTTCTTCTGCGATATCGTGAGCAGCAGACTTTGGCGACGTGGACGCTGTCTTTTCGACGCTCTGCTGAGTGCGCTCGGCTCCAGTATCGGGCGGCTGAAACAGCGCGTCGTCCAAGGATTTCCATTCAATGGATTCGAAAAATCGCTCGACGGCCGGAACCGTCATTCGTGCTGCGTATGCGGCCTTGAGCGCGTAATCCCGCAGCATTTCCCTTGCCCGATTCGCGCCCCAAATTTCCGTCGCTGCAACACTGCCGATAACCTCTGCCGCGCCTGAGGCCAGTTCCAATAGCCACTCCCTTTTAGCTTCAACCAGATCGTCGAAAGAATTGATTGGCTTCGCCCGCAAGCGCCTGTTCGCCTCCTGGCGCATAGACTCGATCTGCCTTTGACTCTCCCCTGGAAAATCGTCGGCATAGCGATACTGAAAATTCACTGGTTCACAATACGTGGCGTCGTCGATTTTCGACGTTGCGCCCGAACCATTCGTTGCTTCCGATCGCGGCGTGACCTGCCGTTCCGGCCGAGTGGCGGACTGCTTGGCGGCCATCATAAGCGCCAAACGGAGGCAGTATGCCTCTGAAGAAGACAGCAAGTCGTGGACGATTCCACCGGTCGTTGAACTTTGACACAAATCGCGATCAGCCATTTCAGGATGATTGGTCATAAGGTCTTGCCATAAACAATGGAGCCAGAACGCAACCGGCGCGACTCCAGTTGGGCATCCGAGCGCGATGGCAGAACGGCCCGCGACCTCGTCAAACCTGTTCCTGAATGCGCTGTCGAGGCCGCCGCGGGCTTCAGATCTCCCGAGTTGATCGTCCGGTCCGGCATAAATGACCAATCCGACCATCCAATCGGCACTCTCTTTGTTGCCCGCCGATTCTGTATTCTGCCGTTGGTTCAGTGACTTGAGCTGGTCGGCGCGCTCGCGCCAGAATCCAGCATCTTCAAAGCTGTCCATGGGCGGAGCGAGCCGCGTGCTGGCAATGCAATGGGCGGCAACGGGTCCGAGAGCCTCGTTCTTGTCCAGGCTCTCGACCACAAATCCCCTGGAGAGGCCATCACTGCAAGCCCGTATAATCAAGTCCCCCGCTTCAACGAGCGGCTTTGGGTTAAGGAACAAGAAGCTGTGACCGGATACGATGGCCTCGCTGCGCAACTCAGAGCCATTTCGGTGTTGGATTGTCACCGGTTCCAAAGCGGGCGAACGTTTTCGCTGGAGCTCTGCATCCAGGATGCTCAGCGCCAGTCGCCGAACCGATCCATCGAACTGCTCCCATGCAGCCGAATCTGGCGATATGGCAGCATTCAAACCGGCAATGGCCGGATTCCATATCGATTCTCGAATCCATTTAAGCAGCGAGTTGACGTGCTCGTTGAGAGCATCCCAGATTGCGTTAACTGACGCATCAGTCTCGCGAATCAATGCGGCCACGAACCCCTCCAGATCCGCGAAAGCGAGCGCCTTAAGCCCGTCACCCATGCAAGTCTGGTCCGGAATGCCGAAAAGACAAATCATAACTGCCGCCGCGGCCTCCGGATCAATGTGCCCACGGAAACGTTGAGTGGCCGCGATGATTGTCGGGACCATAGGAAGAACTCGCGATTCCCGAATCTCGAGGTATGTCTTTGAGTTTTCAACCTCGTGAAGGAGGTTTGCTGAGCCGCCCGAACTTGTGTTTGTCATCGCGACCCTTCGCGATCCCTGAAGATGTGGCCGCCAACTGGAAGGGGATCCAGCGTTCGCCTGGCCAAGCTAGGCGGCTGCAAACAATAATAAAAGGTTTTTGTATCGATCGCGAACCCGCATTGGTCAGACCCTGGGCTTGACAAATTTGCAAATGTCTGATAGCCGCGATATTTGTGTGTCACAATGAAGGCAACGATGCAGATGGCGTTCGATGAGGTGAAGGCGACGCAGATTGCTGCGTATCTATTAAACCTCGCTGGGGGCCGTTTGAACTACATGGCTCTGATCAAATTGCTCTACAAAATTGACCGTGAAGCGCTGCGTCGGTGGGGTGTTCCGGTGACGACAGACCGATACGTTTCGATGAAATACGGGCCTGTGACAAGTAGGATTTACAACCGCATCAAAGAGGGCTCGAATCCTAACGTGCGTCCGTCCTATTGGTCCGCCCACATTGGGCGCACGAGTGCAAATACGGTCGTATTGCAGCGCAATCCGGGCGATTCTGAACTGTCGCCTGCGGAGGAGAACCTGGCTGCAGAAGTCTTTAAGTCCGACGGCGCGAAAGATCGATTTCTGCTGGCTGAGGAGTGCCATCGGGATTTCCCCGAATGGAAAGACCCGGGTGAAACGTCGATTCCAATCACGATTGAGGAAATTTTGGCAGCGCTTGGCAAGACGGAAGAAGAGGTAGCGTTCACCGAATCCGCTATCGGTTTGCAGAATGCGGTTCAATCTCTTTTGAAGGCATAGTTCGTTGAGTTTCGTTGCCGGCGAAACATTCCTGTTCCCGCTCGGCACACGGGAAACACCTCATCTTTGGATAGTCTCAACAACAGCGGACGCTGACGGTCGGTTTGCGATTGTGAGCTTGACATCGCTGAAAGGCAGCAAAGACCAAACAGTGATCTTGCGTGCCGGCGAGCATCCATTCATCCGATGGGATACTTGCGTTGCGTACGCTCTCGCTGAATTGACGAGTTCTGAACAACTTGAGGATCTGATTAATCGAGGCACTGCCCAACGCCAGGCCCCTCTTCGCTCTGATTTGCTGAGATTGATCGTGGACGGATTTCTCGGTTCGGATTTCACGAAAAAACGAATCAGCGATTTTGTTCGGAGAGCGAGGCGTTGATGGCTAATGATATAGGGGATTAACACCACTCATTTCTGGGAGGACATCTCCCAAAGGAACAACACCACCCCGCCCGCGCTCGACACGATCAATCAGCTTGCGCCCGAGCGCACGCCAAAACGGACAATCTAACTCGGTCGCACGGTGACCCCGCGAACGTAAGTGACCAGATTAGGCCGTCTCCTCTTTTGCCTTCTTCTTGGGTGGAACTGCTTTCTGTGTCGGGGGCTGTAGGAGCTGTTGAATCTGCTCGGGGGTGAAAAGTTTCTGAAAATCTTCTGGCGAACACTCGATGCTTACTGAGTGATTCTTGAGTTTGATTCTGCGCCCGCCGTGCGCAAGATAGGTCTGGAGCAGCTTGCGCAGCTGTATGAGGGCCGTTGGGCCGAGGGTGCTAGCGAAGAGGAGGAAAATACCCGTGACGCCTGCGTTGGGCAGAGCACCCCAAGCGATGCTCCGGTTAGCAAAGCTAATGTTTGCGTCGCGTAGTCCCTGCGATAGCTGCGAGAGTGCTGTTTCAAACTCCGGGTCATTTGTTGCTGGGACGAGTTGTAATTGCAGTTCGACAGCAGGCTCCAGTAGCTGTTTTTGCTGCGTGTTTTCGCCCCACGTCTTCTTATAAGCGTTGATACCCTCTGTCAACTTCTTGTCGTACTGCTGGCCTTGAGGCGAATGCAAGAAGTGAAACTGGTCCGCCCAGACGTGGCGAAAATTCGGTACACCGTAAATGGCTTCGGTCGTTGCGTTCAGCAGGGTCTGAAAGTGCCCGACGATCCACTTATCTAACTCCCGCCGGTTGTGGCTGCACCATGCGGCAACCTCGCGCATGAAGCAGTTCAGGCGGGCTTGTGCTGGTGGATGCGTGAGGCGCTGGACGGTCGTTCCGTCCAGGTTGCAGGCGGGGAGCTGCATCATGAACCCCGAGAAGGCCACGATCAGAAACGTGAGGAAAACTTGTTCAAGGGCATCGTGTGGCGGGGCGGGGTTGAACGTCAGAAATGGGAGAAAGGTCCCGCGTCGATCGTCGAACAGATGGGCAAGGATGAGGAACGCCGCGTATCCATCGGCAGCTATTTCTTTGATTTGGTCATCCATGCTACCGACGGGTGCGGTGTTGAGCACTTCTTGGAAGATCTTGCCGGGGCTGGAAAACTGCGTGAGATGCCCGTGTTTGTGATGCGACCACTCATGGGCAACGATGAACGAAAGGAGGATGTATACCAGCGTGCCCTGCAGTGCGTTGTACGGCTCGGGAGAGGGTTGGACGGTGATGGCGCGACAGATAGGACTGTCTGCGCGGGCAAGGAGGATACAGAGGTCAGAGATCTTGAAAACTAATTGCCGCGTGATCCCGATAAACGCGAAGTGCTCATCGTCTGTCGTCGCGATAGCGTTCTCGACGTCGGCGTCGATGTAGTCGAAGTAGAGCGGCAGCGTCCTTGTGTACTCGGGAAACGTTCTCTCGCGCTCGAACGCCTCGTTGTACATGGTTTGGAGGGCACGTAGTTGCTCCTGCAGCGACTCGGGCAAGTCCTGAAGCGTATCCCGGCCACGAAATCCGAGCGTTCGAAACCATCTATCAAAAGCCTCTTCCGGCGATGGCCGCATGTACCCAGAAGTATAGAGTGTTTCTCACCCCTGCTATCTGGGGAGTCGCAAGCTGTGTATCAGAACTTCAGAATGCGATCGAACATCGGCGTTAAACCCGCGCGACTTCGCGAGCGTTTCTCGATTGAGGCGTTTCTCATGTCCGCGCCAGTTCATCAACCCGTGCGCGGCCTTAGAATGGAATGATGCGCATCAAGGCAACCGGACTCAGGCGCAACATCAGGACGTTTGGTTTGGTGAAGCGGCATGCAACGCCTCTGATCGACGGAAGAATCCATTCATGACGTTCGCGGACCTGCGTACAATTTCTGATATACCGCCGCGCAATCAGAAGGAAACGCCAGTGATGGAAGAATCAGTTTGGGACTTCCTGAGCCCACTGCATGAGGGAGATGCCGAGGCTGCCATCCCCGCAACGCCAGTGTCGTTCGATGGTTTTTTCGAATTGGATGAATCCTTAATATCGGGGGCTGGCAGGCAGGGTCCAATGGTCCTGCCATGGCCCGTGTTGGGCAATCCAAGTGGATTCCTTACTTTTTCCGACACCTCTCAGTGGCGCGAATTTTGCGTCGGGCTTGGTCTGCGCTTTCAGATTCCTTACATCGTCGCCGCGAAACTGCGCCGGGCGCAGAAGCTGTATTTCCTCGGATGGCTGGATTTCGACTTCATAAAAGCCGGCGAGCTTATGGCGCTTGCCACGCTGGAGCTTGCGCTCAGAGATCGGTATGGCGACAAGGTCAAGGATCGGCGTGGCCGAATGTCATTTGCCGCGCTGCTCAAATACGTCTTGGTTGATGGCTTGACAGATGACAAGGTTCCCATGTTGCAACGCTGCGGTGGAACCATTGTCGGTCTTCTGAATGGCGATAGAGTGCCGAGTCTTGCACAGATTCGAAATCGTCAGGCACATGGAGATCCGTTCGATGGCCTGCCCGTCTCCGGCCTCCTTGAACTCGTGCGGGACCTGGTTGAGTACGCTTACCGCGATTGGGCGTCGTTTGCGCCGGTGCCGTATTTCAGTTGAGTACGAAATGCCGCACCCAGTGATTATCGGCGAGGGCGATTCGGAGAAGGCGTTTTCGTCGAAGAAAGAAGCCACTGAATTTTTCCGAGAAATGCTGGCGCGTTACCGCAACAACCAGACAATCGGCGAAGCAGACGAGCAAATGTTGCTTGGTCTGCTGGAGCGCCATCCCGAGGCCGTAATGAAAATCGGCTGTGGTGTAAAGCGGTTCTTCAGAGCGGGCACGGGCATGGGAACGGATTGCTTCTGGCTTGAGCGTACCGACGGCAACACAACGGACTTTTCCTATCTCACGTGCATCAGTGGAAAAAGGAAGTCACTCTATCAGGAGTTTGCCGAAGCCTGCAGGCAAGCCGTGCAACCGGACCTTGACGCCGCGAAGAATGCTTACTTTAATGAGCACGCAGACAGGGACGGTCGAGTTAAGTGCGACATGACCGGGGAGCGGGTAACCATTTCCGAGGCGCATCTTGATCATAAAAAGCCGATGACGTTCGAGGTTCTAGTGCGGACATTCGTGGCTGCGAACCGGATTGAAATCTCGCATGACATGCTTTCCGAGCCGCAGGACCAACAATTTGCAACGACCTTTGTTGACCCCTCGATAGCCGAGCAGTTTCGGAGTTACCACAAGCGCACGGCAGATTTGCGAATTATCAAAGCCAGGGAGAATCTCCGATTGGCAGGGGCTGAGAGAATCACGCGAGCGAAGCGGCCCGTTTCGTTCAGCTGACTGGTGCAGGAGTCTTTTGCGTCGGGGACGTGCAAGGCATCGGCCTTAAAAAGCTTTTTACTTTGATTTCCAGATCAAGTTTCAGTGACTGGCCGAAGCCGTCAAACCGCCAATTTCAATTTGATCGCATCGTTCGGCGCGTGCGCGAGATCCTGTTTTGTGCCGAGATAACGCTCCGTGGTCTGGACCGACGAATGGCCGAGCAGCAATTGAATCTGCTCCAAGTCCCCACCAGCGGCGCGGCAAAGTTTCGCGCAGGTTCTTCTCGTGTCGTGAGGCGCGATGTGCGGCACCCCAATCATCGCCGCGTACGGCTTCAGCATCTGCCACACGACCTTCTCGCTCACCCGATCCCCGATAACTTGATCGCCGCGGTTGACGGGCCGGAACAGGTACCCATCCGCTACTACCGCGCCTGTGGTCCAAGCATCGATCGCGTTCTTCACCCACGCCGGCATCGGGATCGTTCGAACGCGCCCGTGCTTCCCAACCAGATCGACAATGCACCATCGGTTGTCCCTCTGCTGGACATGCTTCATCGTCAGGTTCGCCAGCTCGGACCGGCGCAATCCACAGCCGAGGAGCGTGGCGAACATGGCCCGGTCGCGCAGGCCTTTTTTCGTGCGCACGTCCGGTGCGTTCAGGAGCGCCTGCGCCTGGCGGAGCGACAGCCAGTTCCCGACGCGGACCCCGTGCGACGGAACGCCCTTGATACGGGCGATCCCAGACGCCAGCTCCGGCGGCAGCAGGCCGTTGTCGGCCGCCTCGACTGCGAGTTTGCGAACCGCCGTTATGCGGACATTAATAGAGATAGGCCCGAGCCCGCGGGCCTCGAGCTCCACGCGCCATGCCATAACCGTCGCCTTCGTGAATCCTGCGGGCCGTGGTTCCCCCGTGTACCAGGCTATGAATTCGTCTAATCCGAGGTTGTACACCCGTTTTGTAATCGGGGACGAAACGCTGTCCAGCACCAGCGCCTTCAATCGGCGCCACTCTGTCGCCCTGTCGGCCACCACTAGTCCGTTCATCTGCTATCTCCGTTGGTTCCAGATATTTGGCAATATCGGAAGACACACTGACATTAGCTCTGGGCGCAGAACACATCAAGTGGATACGCAGATGGCGGGTTTGGCCCGCTTGGCTTCTGATCAAGGGGAGTTTGGTGGTCGGCGGCCATGTTGCGGGCACCCATACCCCAGCGAGAAGAAGCCCATTTGGAATGACCTGTGCAGATAACTTGCGGCCCCGTTAATCAGGAGAGACCAAGGAGAGAAATCAGTGAAGAAACAAGCAATGTTTGCATCAATGTTGTCGATTGGCGCCATGGCGGGCGTTGCGCAGGCGAAAAATTACACGGGCGAAATCATGGACAGTAGCTGCGCCAAAAACGGCAGCCACGCTCAGATGGAGAAAGAGCACAACACGACCAGCGACTCGGGCTGTACGAGAGCCTGCGTGAAGATGGGCGCAAAATACGTTTTGTTTATGAACGGCAAGGCGTATGACCTTGACGATCAGACCAAACCGGCGGACTTCGCCGGCAAGCGGGTAAAGGTCGCCGGCAATAGAGACGGTAACACGATCTTGGTCGAGAACATTTCACTCGCATCGTAAGGTGGATCGGCAATTTCGACAGCGTCGGGCTCGATCATCCGCATTTTGCAGGAGGGGCCTTTCGCTATTGCCCGCGGCTTCGCCTTCGCACATCATTATTGCTATTTGTTTCAGCCGACTCGTTAGCGAATCATTGTCTACCTCAACAAACAGAGAACGGTGATTAACAGAGCCAGCACGCCGATCACTAACACCATGGCGAACCCCAGATGGAAGCTGGACATATGCCCGAAAGGCCGTCCCCAACGCTGTTGCAAACCACTAAATTTGGGCGTGTCGGGCCACTTCACGAGTTTGGGTGAGCAACTTCTTTGCCGCTAACCCTGCCACGCGCGTGGCCCGCGTACTCCTTGCGGCCGCTCGGCGTGACGTACGGAGTTTGACATAAGTGACACTGTCAAGGGGTACTATCGCTACCTTTCCCGAATTGGCACGGCTCAAGCGTGCCGCTTCTTCGGCTTCTTGATCTCGGTTACACGTCCTGGCTCGCGGCGGGGAACCGCAGATTCAGCCTGTCGCATTTGCTGATTCTGCTCAATACTCCTCTTCAACGCTTCGAGAATGTCCAGTGTGCCGGCAGGGGCCGACGCCGATTTCGAAACGGGAGCACTCGCCGCCACTTCGCCTCGCGCGAGTTTTGTTGAAATCAGGGCCTCCAGCCTCTGACGATGTGAGTCGGCGAAGTCTTCCGGAGCGAACGGTCCCGCGATGGCCTCGACGAACGTCTTTGCCAGCTGCACTTCCTTCGGCGGCACGTCAGACATTTTCGTCTCAAATTCCCCTTCCGCGCGCACTTCATCCTTGTAATACATCATGTGGGCAAGGAGGCCCTTTGCCCCTGGTCGGATCACGACGACGTGGTCACGACCATGCATCGCCACAGTCGCCAACGCCACATACCCGGATTCCTTCAGCGCCAGGTAGAGCAATGAGTATGCGCGCTCGCCGGCACGATCGGGTGCCACGTAGTACGAACTTTCAAAATAAACAGGATCGATTTCCGTGAGACGTACCGAGCGCACGATCTGCATCTCGGATGAAGTCTCGGGACGCAACGTCCTCAGTTCCTGTTGGGTAAAAGTGACGTACTGATCTGGGGCCACTTCGTGACCTCTGAGCAGATCGCTGCGCGAAACCGTGCCTTCGCCATCCGGCCGCCGGAACGACTGAGTGATCCTGGAAACAGGTGGTTCGACCGCAGGTTGTCGAGGTTCGTCTTCGTTGGTGCCGTTCGGCGGCACAACCAGGGGACTCGGCGGCAAGTCGCGAGTTGCACGCGGAGCAGGCTCAGGTGGCTCGACCTCCTGCTCAGCCGGCGCGACGTAGTGGAGTCGGACTCGTTCTTTTCGCGCCGCCCGATGGAGCCTGATCGGCACACTTACGAGGCCAAACGTCAGTTGGCCCTTCCATACCGCCGTAGCCATGACTGAATTCTATAGCGAAGCGGCGCAAAACGCGACGCGCCAGGAGAACAAAAGGCGAAAATGATATTCTGCCATACGTGGGAACGCGGAAATCGTGCACCGTTTCGTTCAAGGATTCAAATGGAGTTCGACACTCCGTCGAGGTCGGCGCGGAGACGCTCTACGAAGCGGCAGTTCTGGCGTTGAAATCGTTTCGGGAACACGACTGCGCGCCGGGGCCGGCGGCACATCTTTCGGTCGAGGTGAAGAGTCCGAGCGTGACCCACACGTTGGTGGCGCACACTATCGAGGACTGGTTGAACGGCGGCGCGCGGAGCCCGAAAGAGGCGATCGAGAAGAATCGGTTGCGCGAACTGCTCGACGGCTGAGAGCGCGGCGCGCAGGCTGACTTCCCCAAGATCGGCTGGCCCCCTAGCCTTCGTCCGATTCGCGCCTCACACTTTCGGCACGGCGGTCCTCGCGCAGGCCAATGAATCGGGCGTGGCGATGATTGTCGGGCGTCCACTCCACGAATTCGAACTGCCCGACAAGCACGGGAGCGACCCAGCGGCAATCCTTCATCTTGGCTTCAGTCAACCCGAATGCCCAGCGGCCACTTCGGGCTTCCGGAAGATTCACAAACGGACATTCAATCGTTTCGATCTGTCGGAGTCTCTTCATGAGTTCACTACGCAGTTGGGGTGTGAAGCCATTCCGCGTCCGGGCTGCGTAGATCAGACCTTCGTCCCCGTGGTACCCGAAAATCAACGCATCAAACGCGGCGCCGCAGACCGTGTACAGCGCGTCAGCAGCATTGGTTCGATGAACGACGCCGTGATTCGAGAGTCCTCCACTTTTCTGTTCGTCAATTTACCGATCCGTGACGACCGAAAAACGACCGATAGCCGGGCGGCATTCTTGGCGGCTGATCACGACTGCACTGATTGCAAACAGGGCACGGCACGCCCGGAGCGCCGCAGTTGCAAGCATCCTCTGACATGCTGTCGACGCCCCACGGTTTGTCAGGGTGGTCTTCACAAACCCAAAGGGCATCGCCACAAATCGCACAAGCGGGAAGCACGATTCCATTTTCCCTCTTGCCAACTCAGCTCCTTCCGGCCCGATATCGTCCTTTATCACCCGGAAGCCCCAATTCCCCTCAGAAGCAGTCAAGTGCCCCGAAACCCTCGGATCGTGAAAATCCCCACAGGCGACAGTAGAACCCGGTTTTCGTACAATAACCTGCAATGCCGGAGGCAACCCCACGGACAAGTTCGGCGTGGTGGGTTTGGTTGGTTTCTGCTTCTTTTCTTCTGGATTTCGCGCTCATCCTCAGCTTCGATTGGAACGGTCCGACCTTTGGGTTCACGCTGCGTACAACCAGGGCAGCCTCATTATCCTCAGCGTGTATGCGCCCTCGAAAACCTTGCCATTGCGCCAGGGTGATCGAATTGCTCGCGCGGATGGGCAGTCCATCTCCTCGTCGTTGGATTGGTTCGTCGTTTTATCAAATCTCAGGGTGGGAAAGCCCGTGAACTTCGAGATCCAACGGGGCGAACAAAGTCTGCAACTGTCGGTGACGCCCGGGCCAAGGTGGTCCGTCGGATTCTTCCACCCGGGTACGCTTTTGCTTCTCCGGATCGGCCAAATGATGATGTTGGGAGTGGCCCGCTTCGTGGCGTTCGTTCGACCCAGGAGCCCCACGGCCTTGCTGGCTGCATTGTTTTTCGCAGGGCTCTCCCTTTTCAACGTACCCGAAAGCATTAGCGGCTATGCCGCTTGGTTCCACGATCTTCCGCGCCTGATCGTTGGATTGCTCCGGATACCCGAGGTAGCCTCTACGCTGACACCACTGTCGCTCTTTTTTCTGAAGGACGCGGAAGTCCGAAGCTACTGCTCGGAGCCGGACCGGGGGCGTCGTAACTGGAAGGGCAAGCAGGAAGAGACGGCGGCGGTTTATCAGAACCGGCGGCGGATACGGGGAGAGCGTGGAAAGCGGCTGTTGCGCCAGCGCGGAGAACGAGTCGAAGAAGGGAGGGACAGTGGAGTGTCCGAGAATTGGGCCGCGACGCGCCCAAGTTACAGGTTGACTCGTAGCGTGCGGGGACACCGCCGCTTTTCAAGGTACGGGTAGTGCTTTCTCGCCGTGCGTCGGAAGACAGTGTCGGTAAGACAGTTGGTCCCAATCGAGGATTGCTGTATACTGCTCGGAAACCGAAAGGGTAAAACGGAAATGCCGGCTGAGGAGGCTTTCGGAGAGTTATGACACATCATCGCGACACTTCAATTTGGCGAAACATCTGGACTTTCGCAGTGCTTGTTCTACTGATCGTGCTTCATCTACCGTGCTATGCGCAGCAGTGGCCCGACTGTATACCTCTTAAGTCCGTGACCGTCTCGGTTAGCTACACCGGACAAAGCGATGCGGGCGCAGACAAAATCGCAGTCTCGGGGAGCTACAGCTCTTCTCTTCCCGCTTCCTCATGCGTGATGTCTAGTACGCAACCGGACGTTGCGTCACTTATAGCTCTTGGCGGCTACTTTTATTTTTCCTCAGAATTGACTGGGACCTTCACAGAGACTTTAACCTATCCGACCTTCACCGAAACGGTGGAAGATTATAAACTTAACGGCATAGAAGTGTACACCGGGGGTATTGAATCAGAGTCCCCACTTGCACCAGGAGGGGCAGGAACAGCAACCATCGCCCCAGTTTTTAGTTTTGGAGCGTCGTTACTGTGCTTAGAGCCGAGTGCTGGACTGCCCATACAACTCACCAGTACCGGTTTCACTATCACAGGACCCTGCAACTCCGAAAATGCCCTTGGGGGGGTTGACGAAGGGACACTCAACATCGTTGTCTCTTTTAATCCAACGCGCCTAGAGATCTCTCCCACATTCACTAGCTCGTTCGCTACGGCTGGCGCGCCGTTCACCTCTCCACTTTTCGTTGCGAGCGGCGGTGTGCCCCCGTATATTTGGGGCTTCAAGGACCTGCCGGTCGGCCTAAACCTCGTATCGGCAGGCAACCAAGCGACAATTCAGGGAGTACCATCGGCCCCGACTCCAGACATGTCTATCGACATTGACGGCGAATTGATGTCCTATTCTGGCACCTTCTTCCAGATAACCGTGACCGATCAGACGGGAGTGACCGCCACGGCGTATGACGCGGCGACCATTTCGTTCAGTCTGTTCGTTCCTCTCCCGGAGAGCACCAAACGTGAAGCCTTGTATACCGCTCTGACCAAGAGCCTAGAAGGGTTTGCGATAGCGTTAGGAGTTGTGGCTTGTGAAGCACTCCCTGCTTGTGCACCTGAAGGTACAGTTGAGCTTCCGGAACTCACCTTGACGGAAACCGCGTTGATGAAGAGTGCGGCCACAGATTTTGTGCAAGCCTTAGATCCACCGGATTCAAACTATACCAGCATTGCAACTCCACCAAGTGTCTCCGTGATGCCAATTCAGGCTTCTGGCGCTTTGTCGCAGAGCATCGTTAGCGCCTTCAATAATTGGGCCGAGAACGAGTCGTCGGAGACATCACTCAACGTAGCCCTGATCACAAGCCTTAATCGAGCGTCGGGAGCTTATGAGGCAGGAAACACATTTTGGCAACTTAGACAACTACAGGCGGCAAAGTGGTATTCTCTTCAACTATCCCGCGCAGTCGGCAAAGAGCCAGTGTTAAGGCAGGCGGTTGCTTCCGTACTTTCAGGCACGGAGGTCAATCTAGCCATAGATCCGAGCGCCGTTAGCGCAGCGCTCCAGCGTGTCGCTCAATCAGGGTTATCTAGTACCGAGGTGAACTTCTTCACCAGTGCGGGCATTACTCCAGATCAATTGCAACTTATCCAAACCATGATTCCCGAGGCTAATGGGATCAACTTTGCGCCGACCAATCTAGCTAGTGTTTTCTCGGATTCAGCAGCAATCACAGGTCTGGAGCAACACGCGAAAGGGTACGGAATATTTGGCGCGGACCGCAATAACGATGGTGTGGTTAATTGTGCTGATCTTAAAGTTGTCACGGCGCATTTTGGGGCAACCCAGAGCAGCCTTTCCTATAATCCAATGGCGGACGTGAATATGGATGGCGTCGTGAACGTCCTGGATTTGGTGCTTGTCTCCCAACAGTTACCCGCAGGCACTTTATGTCAATAAGGAGAAATTATGATCAAACCTATGCTTTTGCTTGCAGCTTCGCTGCTCGGAGTCCTTCCAGCTTACTGTACCACACTCACCGTATCACCCGCTACGACGGACACAACTCTCGGTCAACTTGTCTCGTTGGATATCGATGTGGCGGACATAAGCGATCTTTACGCGTGGCAGTTCGATGTCGATTTCGACCCGTCAGTTCTCTCGGTGGTTGGCATTAGCGAGGGCGCGTTCCTGGCATCAGGCGGCGCCACTTTTTTCGTCCCGGGCACGATTGACAACAGCGACGGATCGGTCGGCTTCAACGCTGATACGCTAATCGGGCCGTTATTCGGCGTGGATGGCAGCGGCACGTTAGCCACTGTCGAATTCGACACCATTGAAGCCGCCGACAGCGCTGTTACCCTTAACAATATCATTCTGCTCGATTCGAACTTTAACAACATCAATTTCACGAGTACCAACGGCAGTATCAACGTAAGCGTAACTGCGGCTGTACCGGAACCGAACAGCGTAGCGCTGATCCTGGCGGGCGCTTGCTGTTGTGGCTTAATCCTACGACTGCGGTGGCTGTTGCTCCCGGTGCGAAATTCCGCATAGAACTCATAGATTTCGGCACTCGCCGTTTGCTCGTGCATCACCGCACCTGAGTAGTACACACCCTACAGTCTTCGCGGCAAATGCCAGCCGAGGAAACGCCCGCCGGCTGTCGACGGTGGGACGGGCTTACCAAATTGTGGGGCTTCAAAATCCGACAGATCTGTCCGCCCACAGCGGAATCGCCCGGCTCGACATCGGGGTCACCAAGAACGGACTGTTGGGTAACGGCGCTATACATCTCGCCCGAGGCCGCGTGTCATTTCGCTGCCGGCGGCGCTGTATCATCTTTTCCCAAGATAATATTCTTGATCGTGTCCGTCCCAAAGCCGAGCGTCGCAAGGGTCCACCAGCGACCCTCGCCTCCGCCGGTCAGCGTATTGGAGGCAATGGCGGCCAGTGGGATAAGCAGTGCCGCTGCGAGTTGGGTGATTTCAAGAATCGTGCGAGCATATTTCTCTCTGCCCCGCCAGTTGGGCACGGGTATGACGGTCACGGAGGGAAATTGGATTTTATCTGTAGGCAGGTGCACCGAATCTGTTTCATCTGCAAAGGCAACTGTGATTTTCGCTCTTATGCTCCCGTTCTGAAAGTAGTGGAAAGCATGCCAGCCCTCTTCGTGTGTCTCCTGGATTGATTCCGCATGTTTCCAAGGCTGGAGCCAGAGCCGGCGACCTCTCATTGCGGTTTCGATCGTCCAGCGACACTTCAACTGTTCACGGGCACTGGCCGTGTCAAGGTGCTCATCGAGAAGGCGCACGGCAATCCGAAAGTTCCGGTTGACGGCCGGGTTCTCTGGATCGACGATTAGCCTTGCGTGCCCGTCTTCAAGGGCTTTCTTGATATCTTCTTTGAATACGTTATCTGAGAGGCGCCACATGGGCGCCTTCGCCTCAAAGAGCTTCTGTGTCGTTGGGTTGCGCAACATCTCAAGCAGACTCTCTCGCTCTCTGTCCCAGCCAGCCGAGGGTTTCTTGGGCGGCACAATCGTCTCAACATAGCGAAGATGTTCGAACGCCGATACGAGTACATCGGCGGGGGCGTCCCCTTCGGTGTTTGCGCCGTCCTTCATCCAGCGTTTGAAACCGTCGACGTCGCCGGCACAAAACTCCTTCGGCAACAAATCGAAGAAAACCCTCATGTCGTCGAGGGTCGCGGGTGTCCTCCATAGTCCTTCTGTTAGAGCGCCCTTCCCATCTTTGACTCCAAAATGCTCCCGAACCGCCTGCCAACGGGCGGCAAGGCCCCCCTCGAAGGCATCCCGAGCCTGCCGGGACGGCTCTTCAAGCAGTTTTTCAGCTTTAGCAAGATCCTGATTTATTGAAAGCCAGTCCTCGTCACCGATCTGATTTTTCTGCACCATACGGGAAACGCAATCAAGCAAGAAGCCAGCATCCTCAAGAATGCGATACTCGTGCCCGGAATTGATCCGCGTTCGCTTGCGCTCAAGCGCGGACCCGAGCCGCTGGACCACCGAAATCTTGCGTGACAGAATCGGGATGCCTTGCTCGACCCGCTTCGCATATTCGGCGTAGTTCGGGGCTACGGGAAAAGTCTCTGTGCGAAGCTCATCCAGTGCAAGGCACTCCGAGCCGAGAAGTGTACGCAACCGGCTGTCGACCTCGCCCGAGAGTCCGGCGATCTGCTTGTTCTCCTCCGCGAGCTGATCCTTGAGCATGCGTTTTCGCTTCATATTCGGAAGCGACACTCTGAGAAGAAACGAAAACGCGGCCCCCAAGAGGAGAAGACCGAATATTTTGGCAATGGTCCGTGCCAACGCAGCGTTGCTGGGCTCGAACTGCACCTCAATCGGCAAAATTTGTTCGTGAACCTTTGCGGGGGGCGACGTATTTTGGCCGCCTTGAGCCGCGGTAAAGTGAAGCGTCAAAGTCCCCGCGGATTTACCGCTGCGGGCATAGTCTGAACCTGAGTCCCGGAACCATTCAGCCGGAAGGTGCGTGGCGCGCAATGTTAGTTGCGCGTATTGTGGAATCTCGAATTTCTCCCATTGGGACTCGTTTGCACAGTCTATGGGCGTTCGTTGGTTTGGCGCGTCGTTTGATGTCGCCACCTTGAATTCACAAAAATCGTGATCTTGGAACCGCAGTCTCCCCCTCACTTGCTTGTAGGCAAAGGCGGAGTGATTGTCGATCACGAGCAGCAACAACCCAGACTGTCTCGCAACAAAGGTTGAACCGCTTGCTGGACTGACACCGACCCCAGGCCGGGAGAATCTGAGAAGATCGACCTGAGTGCCCTGATAAAACAGCGGTAGGCTGCTTTCGCCAAAGGGCATGAGTGCCTCCACACTCAGTTCCACGGCATAGTCGCCGTTTTTTATGCCCGGAGCCGCGCCTAGCAGAACAATGGTCGGCTGTGCAGTGAAATTTGGTTGTTGGCTTACAAGAAGCCCTGCTGTAAAATCCGCTGCCTCCGGCTTTGAGTCACTGTGGAGTATAACTTGAGCTCGAATTTCATCCTGTTCCGCGTTGATTAGAAAAGGGGGGCGAATGTTCGGGGGCGCTGGCTGGTCGCCGTAAAGCAACGGCGAGGTGAAGATTAAAGGAAGCAGCGTGAGTCGGAATATCAAGTTCATGTGAGCTGATCCGGCGTTCTTTGGAATTTCCCACCCGTGCAGCCGATTTTATTTGTAAAGTGTTACGAATAATAGCATGATTAGAGCGGCGTTTACGACGATGCACGTACTCCCTCGCGGGCGTTATGCCATTAGGCTTGAATCGGGTGTGCGTCGGCGCCGAAGTCTAAGGAAGCGACGGGAGAGCGACCGCCGGCGCATTCCCGATAAGGCGCCATGAAGGAAGGCTAGAGGTTTGGAACGACGCTTGCTTTATGGGGATTGAATCGATTTCTCTTTGAAATCAACAATTCCCGGG